>OGQO01003206.1_pt1 | contig 11550 bp, 8 predicted proteins | sample 1553241 | NCBI WGS metagenome assembly OGQO01 (sample SAMEA2579933, study PRJEB22360) | human gut metagenome | biome: human gut; feature: human-associated habitat; material: faeces | place: Denmark | collected 2008/2010
ATTGGATGCTATTCATTATCTCTCGTTTTGCAAGAGTCATGTCAATACGCCTGATAGCCAGATAATAAACAGTGATCAAGATCTTTGCGTGGTGCAGGGTAACTATGATTATGAGGGACGTGAGGAGGAGATTTTCTGTGCCATGCGGCGTAGGCAACGCAAACAGTTCAAACGGAATAAGAAGGAGTACGACAAGCTGTCCGAGCATATCGGCCTATTACCGTTGGTCATGGTTTCTCCGGCTGATGCCGACTTGATCCGGGGGGGGAGCGATGAGCGACGCCGTTTTCTGGACTTAATCATCTCGCAGCAGGACAAGCCTTATCTGCATGCGCTTATCCAATATAATAAAGCGTTGCTCCAACGGAATACGTTGCTGAAAGATCAGAGCATGGATGCCTCTCTTTATGAGGTATTGGAGATGCAGCTGGGTATGTACGGCCAAATCGTTTACGAGAAGCGGAAAAAACTGGTGGAGGATTTTACCCCGATCTTTAATGAGTACTGCGGCTCTGCCGAGGAGGTAGGGCTACATTATATCTCGCAATTGGAGGAAACGGAGCTTGCCGGTAAATTGGCGATGAGCCGGGAACGGGATCGTATATTGGGCTATACCTCTTCCGGTATCCATAAGGATGAGCTGGAAATGACGTTGGGCGGGTACCTGATTCGCCGGGTTGGTTCGCAAGGACAGAATAAGACGTATCTGATCGCCTTGAAACTCGCTCAGTTCGCTTTCCTAAATAAACGGGGACAGACTACACCTATCTTGCTGTTGGATGATATTTTCGATAAGCTGGACGCTAGCCGTGTGGAGCAGATCATCAAACTGGTCAGCGAGAATGGCTTCGGGCAGATTTTTATTACGGATACGAACCGGAAGTATCTGGATGAGATCTTATTGGCTATGAATCATGACTATGCCCTCTTCCGTGTGGAACGTGGCGAGGTACAACCTATGGAGGAATAAGGATGCAGAGAAGAAATACACAGACATTGGGTGAGGTGCTTCGTGACTTTTTCGAGGATAATACCGAGTTGTACGAGAAAATGATGGAGATCCGGGTCCAACGTGCGTGGGGAGAAGTTTTAGGGCCTACGATCATGCAGTACACACGTAATATATATGTACGTGATAAGGTGCTTCATGTCTCATTGACTTCCTCCGTACTTCGTAGCGAGTTGACGCTTTGCCGGGAACGGTTGGTGAAAAGCTTGAATGATTACGCGGGTGCCTCGGTCATTACCAATATCGTTTTTCATTGAGTGTGGCTTTACCATTCGCAATATTACTTACTGGGTCAAGTAACATATACTGCCCAGCCCCGGTAAGTATATATGGCTTGACCCAGTAAGTATATATTCTGCGGAGAGATCAATAGATGGTGTCTTCTGTTATTACGTAATCCATTTTCTTGTCGAGTGGCTCTACCGGGACTTGCGGTATCATCTGGAACCCGAAGCATATGCCAACCTTGGGAGCGTTGAGCGTGGAAAGAAGGCGGTCGTAGAATCCCCTCCCTCGTCCCATGCGGTTCTTGTCTTTGTCAAAGGCGACTCCGGGCACGATAATCAAGTCGATCTCATTCTTTGGAACTTCTATGCCGTCCGCCTTGGGCTCTAATATCCCGAAAGGTCCGGGTTTTAGGGATTCCGGCCCTTCGTAAAGAAGCAATCTCAAATCATCACCGACGATCAAGGGCAACAGAAGCTTTTTCTTCCGGTTCCATTTCTCGATAAAGCCGGCGGTCTGTACTTCTCCCGGTATGGCGTGATAAAGGGCGATACAAGAAGCTGCTTGGAACAGTTCCGTCTGTTCCAAGCGGTCCATGATCTTATCCGATAGCTCGCACAAGGTAATCCTCGAATATTCTTTCTTTCGAGAGGCCATATCTTTTCGTAGGGCCTGCTTGGCTGTGTAAGTCTCCATTCGCTGATTGTTTTAATAGTTCCGCATTCGGCACAGATTTTCCCTCTTGCAAGATATTGATCGCACGTAATAAGGTAACGTCATCTTTTAGGAAAATGGGGTAGAAGCCCGCCTCGTCGAAGAAATTCCTTACGATATACGCTTGCAATTGGTTCTCGATTAACTTGCCGGATATATTAATTAATGTGGGACGTCTCTTGATGCCCTTGGTAGCAGCGAAGTTCACGAAATCGGAAAGGAGCGGTTGTTGCTGCAAGTAATTATATAATTCCTCCCAAGTCTTGAATGAGCCTAGTTTCTCCCGATGGCGGTCTGAGTACTCGAGCGCATACAGGTAAAGCACGCCGCTATTTACCACATTTGAGTAGTAAGAGGTAACGCCACTCGTATCACGAGGGATAAAGATATCTGGCATGATACCGCCCCCGCCGTATACGGTACGTCCGCCTACGGTCTGGTATTTTAAGGAATCATCCATCTTGATGCTATCGGCCGAGTCAAACTCGCCGTGCATATATCGGTTATAGATATCTTGGTCGTAAGCGTCCGTATTACCCATCTCATATTTCTTCTGGATGCAGCGACCGGACGGCGTGTAATAACGGGCGATGGTCAATCGCATCTCTGAACCGTCGCTCAATGACATTTGAGTTTGTACCAGACCCTTGCCATACGTTCTTCGTCCGATAATCGTACCACGATCGTTATCTTGGATCGCTCCGGAGAATATCTCACTGGCGGAAGCCGAGATCTCATCGGTCAATACTACGATCGGGGCGTCTTTACAAGTTCCGGTTCCGTTCGCGTATACGTCGGAACGGGGGAACGACTTACCTTCCGTGTAGACGATCAAGCGTCCTTCCGGCATAAACTCGTTAATCATATTAATAGCGGCATCCATATATCCGCCGGTATTACCCCGTAAGTCGATCACGAAAGAGGTACAGCCCGCTTGTTTTAACTTGGCGATCGCCGTGATGAACTCATTATAAGTATTCCGGGCGAATTTGCTAACCTTGATGTAACCTATACCTTTAGCCGCTTCGTAAGAAACATCGACCGAATTAACAGGGACATCTCCACGGGTTACGTCAAAATAGAGCAACTCGGGGGAGTTCCCTCGCTGTACGCCTAGTTTCACCGTACTGTTCTTTGCGCCCCGAAGTGTCTTCATAATCTCTCCTTGGTTCTTTTTCTTTCCGGAAAAAATAGAATCATTGATAGAGATGATCCGGTCGAAGGGCAGTAAACCTGCTTTCTCTGCGGGACCACCGCTAATTACGCTGATCACTAGGATCGTATCGGTTTGCATATTAAATGATACGCCAATACCACTGAAAGAACCTTCCAGCTCCTCATTCACCACGGAAGCGTCTTCGGCGGGGATATATACGGAGTGAGGGGCTAATTCACTGAATATTTTCGGGATCGTACTCTCTACCAACTTAGACATGCTAACCGTGTCAACATATTGCTCGTCGATAATGTCCAAGATGGCATTTATCTTGTTGCCGCTGGAGTAGGACCGTTTTTTTCCTTGACTGATAGATAAATAATGGTTCCCAATAAAGATACCTAAAGCGATACTAGCTGCGATGATAACCGGGAGCCATACGGTCAGTCTTTTGTTTTTATCCATAAAAACGTTTTATTTATTCGTTCAAATCTATATAATCTACTATGATACCGGCACGCTTCAATAATTCGCAGCCGTCCGCTATGCGATAATTCTCGGAATAGACCACTCGCTTGATCCCGGATTGTATGATTAATTTTGCGCATTCAATGCAAGGGGAGGAGGTCACATAAATGGTCGCTCCTTTACTGCTGTTCGATGAGGCTGCCACTTTTGTGATGGCGTTAGCCTCCGCATGTAGAACATAAGGCTTGGTGACATTATTCTCGTCTTCGCAAACATTTTCAAAACCGGCGGGTGTTCCATTGTATCCGTCGGATATGATCATTTTATCTTTTACTAATAATGCGCCCACTTGGCGTCGTTTACAGTACGAATTCTCGGCCCAGATAGCGGCCATTCGCAGGTAACGTTTATCTAATTCGTGCTGTTTTTCTGTTTTCTCGCACATTTGTTTACTCTTTTGTCTTTTAATCCAGACACAAAGGTAGTGATTATTTAGATTTACCGGGCGATAAGCCCGGTAAATTATTACTTCTTAATACCATTACGGATTAATAAGGCGTCTATCGTAGGCTCTTGTCCACGGAAACGCTTGTATAACACGGCAGGATCTTCTGTTCCACCTTTGGATAAGATATTGTCACGGAAAGATTTCGCGACCTCCTTGTTGAAGATTCCTTTCGATTTGAAAACGGAGAAAGCGTCGGCGTCTAATACCTCGGCCCATTTATATCCGTAATAGCCAGCCGCGTATCCTCCGGAGAAGATATGTCCGAAGCTTGTGCCCATCAAGGCTTCCGGTACTTCCGGCATGATTACGGTCGGAGCCCAAGCTTTTTTCTCGAATGCCGCTACGTCACCGTCGAAAGGTTGCTCCAACGTATGCCATGCCATATCCAGCAAGCCAAAGCTTAATTGGCGGCAGCAAAGGTAGCCGGCGTTGAAGTTTGAGGCGTTTACCAAGCTTTGTATCATCTCTTGCGGGATTTTCTCTCCGGTCAGGTAATGAACGGCGATCTGATCTATGAACTCTTTTTCAGTCAACCAGTTCTCCATGATCTGGGAAGGTAATTCTACGAAATCACGATAAACGCTGGTTCCCGAAAGGCTGGAATATGTTCCTTGCGCTAGCATGCCGTGCAAGGAGTGCCCGAACTCATGCAAGAGTGTGTTCACCTCGTCGAAACTTAACAAAGAGGGCTTCGTGTCTGTCGGACGGGTAAAGTTCATCACGATAACGATCTGAGGACGGCTATCTTTTCCGTCTTTATCTTTGTATTGAGCCTTGATATTGTTCATCCAAGCGCCGGATTGTTTTCCGTCACGAGGGAAGAAATCCGTATAAAGGATAGCAAGGAACTTACCATCGGCATCGTATACCTCGTAAGCGTCTACTTCCGGATGATAAACCGGGATTTTCTTGTTTTCCTTAAAGGTGATACCGTAGAGCTGGGTAGCTAATCCGAATACGCCTTTCTTTACGTTGCTCAACTCGAAATAAGGGCGAGTCATCTCGTCGTTTACCTTGAAGCGGATATCCCGTAACTTCTCGGAATAATAACTCCAGTCCCAAGGCATAACGGTGATATTCTCTTTCTCTGTACCTAACGCAAATCCTTCTACCGCATTGTATTCGTTGATCGCTATCGGTTTATAAGCTTCGAGTAACTGATTCAATAATTTGTATACGTTCGCTGAGTTTTTAGCCATTGTGTGTTCCAGCGCATATTCGGCGTAATTCTTGAATCCCATCAACTGGGCGATCTCTAGGCGGATATTAACGATCTTTTTGATAATGTCCTTATTGTCGAACTCATCCCCTTTATTTCCTACGCTCATGTATTCACGATACATTTTCTCTCGCAAATCACGCTTGTCGGAATAACGCATGAATGGAATGTAACTCGGAGCCGAGAGATTGAATAACCATCCGTCTTTATCTTTACTTTTGGCTAACATGGCCGCTGCGTCACGAGCACTTTCGGGTAAACCGGATAGTTCGTTCTCGTCCGTTATTAGTAATTCGAACCGGTTTTTATCTTTCAAGGCGTTTTGATCGAACTGCAAGGTTAACATGCTTAGGTCCATACTTAGCTTGCGGTATTTTTCCTTGTCATCTTTATTTAACGTAGCCCCATTCGCTTTAAACGACTCGTAAAGGTCTTCCAGCAATTTGGCATCCTCGGTAGAAAGGTTCAATTGTTCTTTTTTATCATAGATTGATTTGACCCGAGCAAGTAGCTTCTCATTTAAGAAGATGTTATTGGATGTCTGGGATAACTTCGGGGAGACACGTTGCGAGATTTCCATCATTTCGTCGTTAGCCTCTGCCCCTAATACATTAAAAAAAACAGAAGAGACTGTTTCCAATAATTTGCCGCTACGTTCCAGAGCTACTACCGTATTCTCGAAAGTAGCCGGTTGCGGGTTATTGGCGATCTCTTGCACCTCTTTTTCCATTTGCTTGATTCCTTCGTCGAAAGCGGGCTCATAATGCTCGATCTTGATCTTATCGAAAGGAGGGGTCTCGAACGGTGTTTTAAACTTCCCGAAGAAAGGGTTATTTGCTGCGTGTGTCATTTGAATTGCGCTTAATAAAATTACTACATTATATAATAACTTCCTCATATTAAAAATTGTTTGAAAATTTCCGCAAAGGTAGGCATTTTAATCACAGGAACATTATAGGCATCTGTTTTTATATTCAGATTGATTTAAAATGAAAAATAGAACATTTCCTATGACTAAACCGAGGCTTGTTTTCGGGGGGCTGTACCTTGATTTTGAGCTTTGATGAATATGATAATAGGATTGATTTAACAAAAATTTATATGTTTGAAAACACTCCTTTAGAGCACCTTTCTTTTTAAAGTCTTGATCTATAAGTTTATCGTAGAAGAAGGATGCCTTTTTTTCTAAATAAATATAAAAGACAGTTTGTTTTTTTAGTTATTAAATAATACTTTTGATTCTCAGAAACGAAAATAATTTCATTTTGATATTAAAGAAAGTAACTTAAAACCCAAATACACATATGAGTTATCTTAAATTTGACAAAACAGTAATGATAAACCTGGAAGAGTCGCTGACTCGTGAGGTGCTTCGAACCAACCGTTTGGGAGCCTATCACTGCACTACTGTTGTTGATTGTAATACCAGGAAATACCACGGACTACTCGTTATGCCTGTGCCTGCGATTGATGATGACAACCATGTGTTACTGTCTTCTTTTGATGAGACGGTAATTCAACATGGTGCCGAATTTAATCTTGGGTTGCATAAATATGCAGGTGATAATTTCAGTCCCAAGGGACATAAGTACATCCGCGAGTATAGCTCAGAGACAGTACCTCGTACGCTTTACCGCGTAGGAGGTGTGATCTTCTCGAAAGAGAAAGTGTTTTCCATGTACGAGAATCGTATCATGATTAAGTACACGTTGGAAGATGCTCATTCCGCTACGACCTTACGTTTCCGTCCTTTCCTCGCTTTCCGTAGCGTGAAGAACTTAACGCAAGCCAATGGTAACGTGAACCAATCTTACGAGGAAGTCACAAACGGAATCAAGACATGTATGTATCCCGGTTATCCGGAACTGTATATGCAATTTAACAAGAAAGTTAAATTTGTGTATGAGCCGTATTGGTACAATGGCATCGAGTATCCGAAAGAACAAGAGAGGGGATATCCTTATCAGGAGGATTTGTATGTTCCCGGATATTTCGAGGTCCCTATCAAAAAAGGTGAGACTATTATTTTCAGCGCTGGCGATAGTGCAGTGGCAACTACCCGCTTGAAGGCACTGTATGAGAATGAGGTCGTAGCTCGTACGCCTCGTACTAGCTTCTTCAATTGCTTGAAGAATTCCGCTCAGCAATTTTATTTTCGTCCCAAGGAAGACGACGCTTATCTATTAGCGGGCTATCCATGGTTTAAAGTACGTGCGAGAGATTTGTTCGTAGCTCTTCCGGGTAGTACGTTGTCTATCGATGATCCGGTTCGTTTTGAGAAGATCATGCATACGGCGATGCCGGCGATGCGGGCGTATATGGAGAATGGGCGTTTCGATGCGGTGATTCGTGAGATCGAGCATCCGGATGTCTTTTTATGGGCGATCTGGGCGATCCAACAGTATGCTAAGCATGAAGGCGTTGAAAAGGCACGTGAGCTATACGGCGATTTCGTGAAAGAAGTTATCGATTATATACGGGACCAGAAACATCCCGATATGAAATTGATGGAGAATGGTTTACTTTTCGCTAATGGAAAAGATAAGGCGATTACTTGGATGAATTCTACCGTAAACGGAAAACCTGTCGTAACTCGTTCCGGTTATATAGTGGAATTTAACGCTCTTTGGTATAATGCTCTTTGTTTCTATACGGAATTGATGGGGGGAGTACCTGTCGAGGGTATTGATCCGATTATCAAGTCGATGGATAAATCGTTCCCGGAAACCTTTGTGAACGGGTATAATTATTTGTTCGATTCCGTGAATGGTTCTACGGTAGATTGGAGCGTACGGCCTAATATGATTTTCGCTGTGGCATTGCCTTATTCCCCATTGACGAGGATGCAGAAACGTGCCGTGGTGGATATCGTGACGAAAGAGTTGCTTACCCCGAAGGGTTTGCGTTCCTTGAGTCCGAAGAGCGAAGGATATCGCCCGTATTATGTAGGGCCGCAATATGAACGTGATTTGGCTTATCACCAAGGTACTGCTTGGCCGTGGTTGTTAGGCGCCTATTTGGAAGCTTATTTGCGTGTATTCGGAAAGAGTGGCGTTGCTTTTGCTGAACGTATGTTGATAAGCTTAGAGGAGGAGATGTCATTGCATTGTATAGGAACGATCCCGGAATTGTTTGATGGTAACCCGCCGTTTACCGGACGTGGAGCTGTCTCATTTGCGATGAACGTTGCTGCTATCCTCCGTGTTGTGGATTTGTTGAAGAAGTATAACGCCGAATAAAACTAAGTACCATTATGAAAGCATTAATGTTTGGATGGGAATTTCCTCCTCATATCTTGGGCGGTTTAGGAACGGCCAGTTTCGGTTTGACACGAGGCATGGCAATGCAGCCCGATATGGATATTACTTTTTGTATACCGAAGCCCTGGGGCGATGAAGACCAGAGCTTTCTAAAGATAGTGGGTGTCAACCAAGTTCCGATTGTTTGGAAGGATGTTGACCGTGAATATGTGCAGCAACGGGTTTCCAAAGCGGGAATGAACGCTGACCAGTATTATAAGTACAGGGATCATATTTATGCGGATTTCAGTTATCGTCATGTGACTGATTTAGGGTGCCTTGAGTTCTCCGGACGTTATCCGGATAACTTGCTGGAAGAGATTAATAACTATTCGATCGTGGCAGGCGTGATCGCTCGTACGGAAGAGTATGATATCATCCATGCGCACGACTGGTTAACTTATCCGGCGGGTATTCACGCTAAAAATGTGAGTGGTAAGCCTTTGGTCATCCATGTTCATGCTACGGATTACGATCGTAGTCGTGGTAATGTGAATCCGGATGTCTATGCGATTGAGAAGAATGGTATGGACAATGCAGACCATATCATAACGGTGAGTAATTTGACTCGTCAGACGGTGATTGAGAAATATCATCAAGATCCCTCTAAGGTAACGACCGTACATAACGCCGTAGAGCCTTTAAGTCCTGAGATTTTAGCGATCCCAGATAAAAAGGGTGTAAAGGATAAGGTTATTACATTCTTAGGTCGTATCACGATGCAGAAAGGGCCGGAATATTTCGTTGAGGCTGCCGCCAAGGTTTTGGCTAAGGCTCCTTATGCACGTTTCGTGATGGCTGGTAGTGGTGATATGATGGATCAAATGATTCGTTTGGCCGCAGCACGTAATATTTCAGATCGTTTCCACTTTACCGGATTTATGAAGGGCAAGCAGGTCTATGAGGTGTTGAAAGCCAGTGACGTATATGTGATGCCTTCGGTTTCTGAGCCTTTTGGTATCTCTCCGTTGGAAGCCATGCAATGTGGTGTACCCTCTATCATTTCTAAACAATCCGGTTGCGCCGAGATCTTGGATTATGCGATTAAGGTGGATTATTGGGATATTGAGGCGTTAGCGGATGCCATGTATTCTATTATTACTTATCCTGCCATGCATGAGTTTTTGAAAGTGGAAGGTAAGAAAGAGGTAGATAATATCAAATGGGAATATGCCGGACAAAAGGTTCGTCGTATTTACGACAATGTGATAGGTAACAAATAAATTAACGACAAGACAAAAATAAAACAAACAATATTATGAAAACGATCTGCTTTTATTTTCAAATACATCAGCCGTTCCGTTTAAAAAGATATCGCTTCTTCGATATAGGTAACGACCATTACTATTACGATGATTTCCAGAATGAGGAGATTATCCATCGTATAGCTGAACAATGTTACTTGCCGGCTAACCGGACTATTTTGGAGATGATTAAGACCAGTGGTGGTAAGTTTAAGGTAGCGTTCTCTATTTCCGGCGTAGCGTTGGAGCAGATGGAGATTTATACTCCGGAAGTGATCGATAGCTTTAAGGAATTGGCGGCTACGGGGAATGTGGAATTCTTGTCTGAGACTTATGCTCATTCTCTTTCTTCCTTGGGAGATCCGGAGGAGTTCAAGCATCAAGTAAAGAAACAAGAAGATAAGATCAAGACTTTATTCGGGGTTAAACCGAAAGTGTTCCGTAATACGGAGTTGATTTACTCGGATGATATTTCCGCTATGGTTTCTGAGATGGGCTATAAGGGAATGTTGACGGAGGGTGCTAAGCATATCTTAGGTTGGAAGAGTCCGAACTATATGTATTCTTCTTGCGTAGCTCCGAAGTTGAGCTTATTATTGAAGAATGACCGTTTCAGCGAGGATTTATCGAATCGTTTCAGTGATTATAGTTGGAATGAGTATCCTTTGACAGCCGATAAATATATGTCATGGATCGCTGCTACTCCGGATTCAGAGCAAATCATTAATTTGTTTATGAATTATGAGGTGCTGGGATCTTTGCATCCAGCTTCAACCGGTATTTTTGAGTTCTTCAAGGCTTTGCCTCGCTTTGCCGCGGATAAGGGTATTAGTTTCTCTACTCCATCGGAAGTATTTACATTGATCAAGCCGGTAGACTCTATCTCCGTTCCTTATCCGATCTCTTGGGTAGATGAGGAGAGAGATTGTAGTTCTTGGTTAGGAAATGTATTGCAGCAGGAAGCGTTCCGTAAAATTAACGAGATCGGTGAACGTGTTCGTTTGTCTCAGACTCGTCGTATCCGTCAGGACTGGTACTATCTGCAGAGCAGTGACCATTTCTATTATATGAGTACAAAGCATATGGGACAGGGAGGCTTTAGCCCTTACGATAATCCGTATGACGCATTTAATAACTATATGAATGTTCTTTCCGATTCGTGTGAATGCGGAATTCCCGGAAAACATAGAGAATGAGGAATTGAATTCATTGCTTTCTACGATTAAGAATCAAGGAGAGGAAATCGAGAGTTTACAGAAAGAATTAGATAAATTAAAAAAGAAGGCGGCGAAGAAATAAGTCGTTAGTTGATTTGACTAGACTATTTTTGGAGAGTGACGGGTCCTTTTAAGGACCCGTTATTTTTTGCCTTAGAGATACGGATATAAAAAAAGCGAGATGAAAAGCATCTCGCTTTTTTTATTATATAGATTCTTTGCTATCTGACATATTTACATGATGTAATACCAATTTTCATCACCTCTTCATCCTTTCGTATCTCTACACCTGAGGGAGCTAGATAATTCGTGATGGCTGTTGTAACAACTGTACTTTGACCGTAACTGTTGCCTGTGGTCGTTGTCCGTTGAACAGGGATAAGAAGTAAACTCAAATCTTTGTCCGGATTATTCTCCATCTGATATTTTAATAAATTGGCAAGATTCGGGAATGAGTACGTACGAGTAGTCGCATCGTAAGCATTGGATAG
>OGQO01003209.1_pt1 | contig 11545 bp, 8 predicted proteins | sample 1553241 | NCBI WGS metagenome assembly OGQO01 (sample SAMEA2579933, study PRJEB22360) | human gut metagenome | biome: human gut; feature: human-associated habitat; material: faeces | place: Denmark | collected 2008/2010
ATGCAGGAGATAGGGCGGAGGTCACGGGTTCAATTCCCGTCATCAGCTTTTTTTATTTCAACCGGTAAGTATGCGGAATACGCATATTTACCGGTTTTCTTTACTTCCGTGTTTATCTGCTTTGCAGTCCTTTGGTTTTCCTGCAGTTCATCAGATCATAAATGCAGGGAACCACAAGCAGGGTCAGCAGAGTTCCGTAAAGCAGACCGCCTACCGTAACAATCGCCATCGGCTTGCCCATCGCTGCTCCCATATCTGTACCGAATACCATCGGCAGCAGTCCAAGAATGGTCGTTAACGCCGTCATCAATACCGGACGAAGTCTTGTCCTGCCTGCCTGTAAAATCGCCTCATGCTTTTCCATTCCCTGTGCAATCAGCTGGTTCATATAATCTACAATCACAATACCGTTATTTACGATAATACCTGCCAGCATGACAAAACCGATGACCGCAACGACACTGACCTCACAGTTTCCAAGGAACAGTCCCAGGAAGCCGCCCGTAAATGCCAACGGAATCGTAAACATAATGATAAACGGAGATTTCAGGGACTGGAACTGGGCAACCATAATCAGATACATGAAAATAACCGCCAGAAGCAGCATCAGCATCAGCTGCTGCATGGCATCCACAATCATCTCATTTTCCCCCTCCATCACAAGAGAATAGCCCTCCGGTACTTCATAATCTGCAAGGTTCTGTTCCAGCTTCCGGGATACCAGACCCACGTTATATCCGTCTGCAATGGAAGCAGATACTGCAATATAGCGGTTCTGTTCTGTTCTGCTTACTGATTTTGGAGAAATGGTATCCTCAAACGCTGCAATATCCTTAAGTGGAATTTCCACCTTCTTATTGTCTTTATCTGTCTTTTCAATAACAAGATCCTGTAGCAGCTTCCGGGTAAGTTCCATGTCATTGGCATTCTTTACATAGACTTCATATTCCTTCGCCGTTGTTTCAAAGGTTGTCGCACTGGATGCATCCTTTAGCTTTGCTGCAATCTGCTGATAAACTTCAGCTACCGTGAGTCCCTGATCCATTGCCTTATCGCGGTCGATGAGTACCCGCATCTCGCCGGTTGCCTCCTCCAGACCATCAGAAACCTTCGCTGTTCCTTCCGTAGCCTCCACAATAGCAGCTACTTCTTTGGCAATCTGCTGAAGAGTATCCAGATCACGCCCCCGCACCTGAATCGAAATACCATCTCCGCCCAACGCACTCATATCCATCATGGAGGTTTCAATACTCAATTCTGCTCCTGTCTCTTCACAGAGCTGTGCAGTCTGTTCCTCAATTGCATTGGAAAGCTCTTTGTTGTTTAATTTGGGCTTTTCTACTGTGGTCAGATAGATGCTCGTCTCATGCGTTGAACTGTCTGCGGATCCTCCCATCAACGAACCCATGGAAGAGGTGCTTGCCATGGCTCCCACATCCTCAACATCCTCCATATTTCTTAAGATCTCCACTACACGATCCGTTACCTCTGCGGTTTCGCTTAACGGCGTGGTATCCGGAAGCTCTAAGGTAATGGTCATCTGTGTGCTTTCCATGGTTGGCATAAACGCGGTTCCTTTGGAAAGCGAAGCCAGGGCACTTCCTACGAGCAGCACCAGAACTCCGATAAAGATCACTGCTTTATGCTTTAAAGACCAGTCAAGAACCTTTCCATAACCATTCATCAGTCCGTTAAAGAACCGGCTCTCCTTCTGTTCCTTTGTTTTCACCAGAATCTTTGAGGACATTGCCGGAACTACCGTAAGGGCCACGATGAGACTTGCGCCAAGGGAATATCCGATCGTCAGTCCCATATCCACGAACAACTGACGTGTAATTCCTTCTGTAAAGACAATCGGAAGGAAAACACAGACTGTCGTCAGGGTCGATGCTACAATCGCTCCCGCCACTTCCCTGGTTCCTTCAATCGCTGCTTCCGTTACCGAAGCCCCCTCGCTGCGAAGCCGGTAAATATTCTCAATTACCACGATAGAGTTATCCACAAGCATACCAATCCCAAGCGCCAGTCCGGAAAGAGAAATCACATTAAGGGTTACTCCGCTGAAATACATGCAGACTACCGCTGCCACTATACTGATCGGAATGGAGCATGCAATCACTGCGGTCGGCCGGATGTCTCTAAGGAACAGCAGCAGGATAAGGATCGCAAGTCCTGCTCCGAAAATAATATTGTTAAAGATGGAATCCGTGACCATATCAATGTAGATTCCCTGATCCATAAGGGTAATCAGCATCAGATTTTCGTTCTGCTCTAACAGCTCATCAAACCTGGCAAGGATCTTGTCCGATACTTCTCCGGTCGAATAACCGGTCTGCTTCTGCATGGTTAAAAGAATCCCCGGTTCTCCGTTTACATTCGTATAAATATCTGCAGAGTTGTCTGTCATGAAAACATCGGCAACATCCCCTAAGGTAATCACATCGACGCCATCCATATCCACATTTAAAATCGGCATCGCCTTTAGCTCTTCAACCGTATCCGGTTTATCTCCCACGCGGATCAGGTAAGAAATACCATCCTCAGTAACGTAGCCGGCAGGCATTGAGAAATTCTGCGCAGCCAGAAGCTGTTCCACGGTATCTACCGTAAGAATGCCATTCATATCTGCCTGGTCGTACGCATCCTCCCTCGCTTCCTCGATCTGCTCTTCGCCGTCCAGAATCTGCTCCAATGCATCCGCAAGCTGCTCTGCATTGTCATTAATCTGGTCATATCCCTCCTTAATCTGATCCGCTCCGGCATCTAACTGCTCCTGCCCGGATTTTATCTGTTCTTCCCCGGCTTCAAGCTGCTTCTGTGCAGAGTCCAGCCCGGACTCTGCAGAAGCTATCTGCATTTCTCCTAAGCTGATTGTGGTCTGTGCGTTGGCAAACTCAATGGCTGCCTGCAGGTTTCCCTGATACAATTCTGTTAACGCGCTGTCCAGCTTACTGATATTTCCTTCAATTTCAGAAAGTGCGGACTTATACTGGTCGATCGGTGCTGCAGCCATGGCCTTCTGGGACTCAAGATCGGCAATTTTCTTTTCCAGATCCGTCCTTTTAGTCTGGAGTTCACCTACATCATTTACCTTTGCAGAACTAAGAATTCCTGCTTTGGCCTGACTTAGGGAGGCCTTAATCTCATCAATTGTAGTTACCTCCGATATTGATATGAATGAGCCACACATTTGAGAAATCTGATTTTTGGCATCTTCATCCGGGATACTCCCAAAGCTGGTGCTGCCATTCAATCCCATATTATCAATTGCTGTAATGGTGTCAGTGATCCCATTCACCGCCGTAATTGCCTGGTCAAGCGCCTGCACTCCGGCCTGGGCCTGCTCGATACCGCTGTCCAGTCCCTTCACTGTCGCTTCTGCAGTCTGGATTTCAAGCTGTAAGTGTGTCTTTGCCGCCTCGGCATCCGCCTTTGCGGTAAGAAGCTTTGTTTCTGCCTCGGCAAGCTGTTTCGTGGTCGCATCCTTTTTACTGTTTAATTCAGTTTTTCCGCTTTCCAGCTGACTCTTTTTATCTGCCAGCTCGTTCCGTCCGTCAGCAAGCTCTTTTTTGGAATTTTCAAGCTCTGCTTTGGAATCATTCAACTCCTGCTGCTTTTGGGCAAGCTCTGCTTCGGAATCGGCAAGATCCTTCTTCGCATTTTCCAGTTCTGCCTGTCCGTCATAAATATCCTGCTTGTTTTCCTGCAATTCTGCCAGGTTTTCATCAATTTCTTTATCAATAGAACCAAACACCTGCTCATTGACTGCGTCAATCTTTTCCTGACGGATAATAACATTCACGCTCTCTTCTAAAAGTCCCATACCACTTACAGAAGCCACGCCCTCGATACTCTCCAGCTCCGGCACAATGGTATCATTTGTCAGATCCGTAATTTCTGCCGCAGACATGTCCTTTCCACCGACTGCCGCAATCATAACCGGCAGCATATCAGGATTTATTTTCATAATAATCGGATTCCCGACAGAATCGTCCCAGTAACTCCTGATCTGATCCAGATTTTCACGAATCTCAAGCGAAACGGCATTCATATCTGCTGATTGGGCAAACTGCAGAATTACCATGGAATAATTTTCATTTGAAACAGAACTGATTTCTTCAATATTACTTACGGTAGCCATGGAAGATTCCACCGGCTTCGTTACGACCATTTCTACGGTTTCCGGACTTGCCCCCGGATAAGTTGTCATGACCAGTACATAAGGAAAGCTGATATTCGGCAGCAGATCCGAGGTCATTTTGGTAAATGACACAATACCCAAAACAATTACAAGCACTACTGCCACCAGAACAGTATACGGTTTTCTGACACTGAATTTTCCAAACATTCTCTCTCCGCCTTTCTCCATGCCCTCAGTAATAAGTGCTTCGGATTGTACTGAATGATTACCTGCTTTCCTATAAAACTGTTACGCAAAATGGGATATATATTTTGAAACTACAGATATTTCCAATTATGTCACTATAAAAAGAGTATATTGCGTCCAAAAATCTTCGTCAATACACCCCTCTTAAAGTTTATAAAAATTTAATTGTTGCCCTTCAATTCCCTGCGGATTTTGGCTTTCACGCGCTGCAGGGCATTGTCTGTTGATTTATCATCCCTGCCCAGAACCTTCGCAATCTGCCCATAAGACATTCCGGTAAGATACAGATCGAGCACCTGCTTTTCAAAAGGACTTAATTCCCTCTCAATCATCTGCTCAATGCGTTCCACATTTTCACGGTCAATCAGCAGCTCCTCCGGGTTCTTCTCTAATGGGGAAATCAGACTGTTAATCAGCTTTACCTCCTCTGAGGACTCTCCTTCCTCCTGCCGGGAATAGTCTGCATAAATGGAAATATAGGAATTAAGCGGTGCATTCTTCAGCCGCCCTGCTGCCTGAATCGCTGTATACATCTGTCTGGACACACACAGATCCGCAAAGGTAAAAAAGCTGGCATCCCTTCCCGTATCATAATCACGGATAGCCTTAAAAAGCCCGATCATTCCTTCCTGTATCAGATCTTCCCGGTCCGCACCCAGAATGTACATCGACTGTGCCTTGCTGCGCACCAGATTCTTATACTTTTCCATAATGTAATCCGTAATGGCATGGTCTCCATCCCGAAGCTGCACGATCAATTCTTCATCGCTGTATTTTGCATACTCATTAACCATAGGAGCCCACCTCCATCGTCATATCCTTTTGGATCTGCGCGTCTGCTGCTTCCTCATTCGTTTTCTTAGCTTCCATATCAATAGGATCCCTGTCCTGTGCGGTATCTCTTTCCCGAAATTTCAGAATATCTGTTGGAATCCCGAACTTAAAATTTTCTGCAGCCTCCAACTCTGTTATATCCCTGGAATCTGTCATATCTTCTGAATCATCTATATTTTCTGCAGCTTCTATGTTTTCCGAATCTACTATATCTTGGGAATCTGCTATATCTTCCAGATTTTCATCCTTCCCTATGTTATCCGGCACTTCCTTATATCCGGTATTTTCTGCACTTTCAGACGTTTCGACACTTTCCATATTCTGAGCTGAATCTGATTCGCTCTCTATGTTCTGATCGAAGATGGCTTCGCTTTTCATGTTCTGACCGGCATCTGATTCACTTTCCATCCCTTCTGCTTCCAGGAACTCTTCACCATCTTCCACATCCTGTGAGTCCTGCAGCCGGATCAGATCGGCTGCAATGTGCTCTGCCAGAATCCGGTAGCCGTCCGGATTGCAATGTACGCCATCCGGCATATAATTCGAAATCACTGCGGCATCGTGGCTGTCCAGTAAATTCGAATCATACAGGTCAATCACATCAAATTCATATTCCCTGGCAAGAGCAATCATACTGTCCACAATGACACGCTGCGACATCAGCTCCGGACGATCCTTACGCAGAATATCATGCAGGACATTGGGAAGCGGTGTGACGAAAACAACCTCCGCATCGGGATAATTCTCCTTTAAGCCCCGCATCAGTTCATTCAGATCCCCGATCAGGGTACGGGGAGAACGCTCTTCAAAATTTCCCACATTTTCCCGGTGCAGACAGAACCCGTCATTCGTTCCTCCCATAACCAGAATAAGGTCTGTATCCTCCGGAATGTCCATGTAACGATCCACAAAGGCATCCTGCCAGTATCTTCCGATCGAGGATCCTCCGATTCCAAGATTTACCACTTCCTCTGCTCCCAGAATTTCTGCCAGCTTCGTCGGGTAGGAATACTGCTGATAGTCCTCCATACCTTCAAGGTTTGCCGCCTGTGTGATACTGTCACCCAGACAGGCAATCTTTTTATCCGAAAAGTCCAGGGTACTTTGTCCAATCACCACCTGGTCTGCTTCATTCCACTCAACTGTTTCCATATAAGAACTTTGTTCCAGTCTGCGTTCCCGCAGCGTCGGGCGTACCAGAATATTACCGGATACCGTAGTTAAAGAAATGCCTCCCCCGGAAACACGATTCCCGGAAACCTGGTTTTCCGAAACGGTATTGTCAGAAACACTGTTCCCGGAAACAGCATTACCGAAGACGCCGTTTTCTGAAACAGCATGATCAGAGACGTCTCCCTCGGAAACTGCATTGCCGGAAATCATATGATCGGAAAAGTCACGGTCCGAACTGTCATTACCGGATGCAAAGGCATGAGCATTTTCAGACACATCTGTAAGCTGATCCTCTGCGGTGAGCATATCTCCCGAGACAGATTCCCCATCTGAAACACTCCCCTCAGACCCATTTCCTGAAGGTGATGCGGTCAGAAACTCCTGCAGCACATCCTCATCCTCATCTTCCAGATCATCCACTGCATATTCATGGAGAAAGGTCTCTACCGCCGCTTCGTCCTGCGAAAGCTCTTCAAGCTGTGTCCGCAGCTGCTCTGCCTGTGCATGACTTTCTGCATACAGCTCTTCACATTCCTTTTCGTATTTTATTCTCTCCAAATAGTTTAATCCTTTATCTGCACCCACTGCAATCAGCAAAATTGCCACCATTGCAATCATGGTTGCCAGGACTCTTGCGGCTGTCTTCATAATACCTTCCTAATCTGCTTTACAGCATCCTGTTCATTACAAATCTAATCACTCATCTGCAGCCGGCGCAGGTTCTTTGCCGGACAATCTCATAAGCCAGAACCCCGGCCGCCACGGAAGCATTCAGGGAATCAATATCGCCATGCATAGGGATAGAAGCTGTCATATCACACTTTTCCTTCACAAGACGGCCTACTCCGGATCCTTCATTTCCAATTACCAGTCCGATCGGTCCTGTCAGGTTTAAGTCATACATCGTTTCTCCGCCCATATCCGCACACACAAACCACAAGCCCTGCTGCTTCAGTTCTTCTATGGTCTGTGCCATATTGGTCACACGCGCCACCTTCGTATAATTTAATGCTCCTGCAGAGGTTCTCGCTACCGTTGCAGTAAGTCCTACTGCACGATTCTTCGGAATAATCACTCCATGTGCCCCTGCAAGATTCGCTGTACGGATAATTGCTCCCAGGTTATGCGGATCCTCAATATTATCAAGCAGAAACAAAAACGGAGGTTCATTCTTTTCTTTAGCAAGTGCAAGCATGTCCTCTACCTCTGAATATTCATAGGCCGCAGTCGTTGCTATAACGCCCTGATGCCTCCCTGTTTCTGAAATCTGATCCAGACGTTCCTTTGATACATATTTTATAACCACATCATGCTTTCTCGCTTCCCGCTTAATCGTCATAATCGGTCCGTCCTGACAGCCATCCAGAATATAAAGCCGGTCAATGGACTGTCCGGAACGAAATGCTTCAATCACTACATTTCTTCCCTCTATAATGGATTCATTTTTTTCTTTTCTGAATTCTTCCATGCTTTAATCCTTTCTCCGTTTCTTTGTGGAACACAATCCAATCATGCATAGCGTTGCTATGTATATTCCTTTTCCGGTGTACAGTATTTCTATGTATTTATATGTCTTCCTATGTCTTTCTATATCTTTCTATGTTTTTCCAGTTCTTTCCGAATTGGTATCCCTGCTCTGTCTGCTTAATTCATTTTCTGTGTTTCCAGGATATCCATGCCCTTTTGGATCAGCAAAAGCACCCTCTCCTCCTGTCCGGTAAGATACAGGTATCCCATCAGTGCTTCCAATGCCGTTGCCTTTTTATACTCTGCCATAGTTGCATGCTTAGCTTTCGTGTACGGCTTCGCATTGCGCCCCCGTTTCAGGATTACCTGTTCTTCCTCTGTAAGCTCCGGTAACAAAGCGTCCAAAAGGAGCGCCTGTGCGGTCGCATTCACATAGCGGATCGTATAATGGTGAAGCTTATTGGCAGGTGCATTTCCACGCATCACAACCACCGTCCGGATCACCAGATCATAGATAGAATCTCCGATATAAGCAAGCGTAAGAGGTGAATATGTCCGAATATCCACCTCTTTACCCTCAAATGCTTCTCTTATCCTTTGTATAAAGGTTAAGCCATTTTCCATTTTACGCCCTCACGTGTATCTTCCAGAACGATGCCCTTTTGTAACAGTTCTTCACGAATGGCATCTGCCTTTGCGAAGTCCTTTGCCTTCTTTGCTTCCTTACGTTCTGCAATCTTTGCCTCGATGTAGCTTACCAGCTCTGCATCCACATCATCTGCTTTCTCTTCTGCCTTTTCACCATCAAAAAGTCCTAAGGAAAGAACCTCATCGAAGCTTGCTGCCAGCTTACGCTTCGTTACATCATTGCAGTCTGCCTTTAAGAGATCATATAGTACGGTAATTGCCATTGAGGTATTTAAGTCATTGCAAAGTGCATCTTCGAATTTACGGCGGTATTCTGCATAAACCGCTTCATCCACTTCTCCTTCTTTGGAAAGTCCGGCAATCTTCTTAAGAAGCTTTTCATAAGCCGACTTTACATTGTCCATGACTTCATAGGAAAACTCCAGCGGCTTCCGGTAATGGGACTGTAAGCAGAACATCCGGTAAACCAGCGGATTATAGCCCTTGCTTTCGAGTAAGGAGACCGTCAGGAAGTCACCCTTTGACTTGCTCATCTTACCGGTCTTGTCATTTAAGTGATGTACATGGAACCAGTAGTTACACCATTTATGTCCAAGGTAGGACTCACTCTGTGCAATTTCATTTGTATGATGCGGGAAAATGTTGTCCACACCGCCGCAATGGATGTCCATATATTCTCCAAGATGCTTCATGCTGATGCAGGAGCATTCAATATGCCATCCCGGATATCCAACGCCCCATGGGCTGTCCCATTTAAGAGCCTGGTCCTCAAACTTGGATTTGGTGAACCACAGAACGAAGTCGTTCTTGTTCTTCTTATTTTCATCCTCGGTCACATCATCGCGCACACCAACTAAAAGCTCGTTCTCGCTCTGGGTATTAAATACATAATATTCCTTAAGCCTGGAGGTATCAAAATACACATTTCCTCCGGCCACATAGGCATAGCCCTTCTCTAAAAGAACCTCGATCATATGAATAAACTCACTAATGCAGTTCGTTGCAGGCTCCACCACATCCGGGCGCTTGATATTAAGCTTTTTGCAGTCTTCAAAAAAAGCATCGGTATAGAACTTTGCAATTTCCATAACCGTCTTGTGCTCACGCTTTGCCCCACTTAACATCTTATCTTCACCGGTATCGGCATCGGAAGAAAGATGACCGACATCCGTGATATTCATCACACGCTTTACATCATATCCAAGATAACGCAGGGTCTTTTCCAGTACATCCTCCATGATATAGCTGCGCAGATTTCCGATATGTGCAAAATGATACACCGTCGGTCCACAGGTATACATTGCAATTTTGCCGTCCACATTCGGGATCACGGTTTCTACTTTTTTCGTTAATGTGTTGTAAAAGGAAAATCTATTCTCCATCTTTCCTCTCCTCCTTTAATTGTCTGATTTCTATTTCCATCTGCTGCATCCGCTTACGCAGCATGGACAGCTCTTCCTTTACCGGATCCGGCAAATGGATCTGATCCAGCTCTTCCTGGGGAAGTCTCTGGTTGTTGCGCTTCACCACATGTCCCGGTACACCGACTACAGTGGAATTCGGCGGAACCTCTTCCAAAACGACCGATCCTGCCCCGATCTTGGAATTATCCCCGATCGTAAAGGATCCAAGGATTTTGGCACCGGCGCTGATCATGACATTATTTCCAATCGTCGGATGTCTCTTTCCCTGCTCCTTACCGGTTCCTCCGAGGGTTACCCCCTGATACAAGGTCACGTTATCACCAATGATCGCTGTTTCTCCGATAATGACACCGTTTCCGTGATCGATAAAAAATCCTTTGCCAATCTGTGCTCCCGGATGAATCTCAATTCCGGTCTTACGCACAGCACGCTGGGAAATCCATCTTGCCCAGAAATAGTGCCCTTTCTGATAAAGCCTGTGTGCCAGCCGGTAATGCAGCATCACCTTAAAGCTTGGATACAACAGTACCTCCATACTGGAATGAATGGCCGGATCCCTCTCTCTTATGATTCGGATTTCTTCTTTAATTTTGCTGATGATTCCCATAACTGCTCCATTTCCTATAAAAATAAGAAACGGAATATTCCATCTACAGAGACGAAATATTCCGCGGTTCCACTCTACTTAAAGACAATAATGTCTTTCCCTTACAGTCGATAACGTGACCAGACGTGCCCGGATATCAGAAGCTGCTTCTTCGTTCTCCCTGCAGACTCCGGAGTGCACTTCCCGTTCCCCGAAAGTAAAAGCTGCTTACAGCCGATGGCAGCTTCTCTCTGTTACCTCTTGATTACGGTACTCTTCTCCATCATAGTCGTTTTCTGTTTATTTGCCTGTAGCTGCTTTATACCCACAGCTACCTTAACTACTATATAGAATATGCAACTTTTGAGGTTTTGTCAACTGTCAGTCTTCGGGCATCCAGTGCAGCCGGCACAGCCTCTTTGCATCACATCCTCACTCTGCAGCCCCAGCGGTGTTGTCAGCAGACAGATTGCCTGGGAAGAAATCCCCTCTCCGCTTCCGGTAAAGCCAAGTCCTTCTTCTGTCGTTGCCTTGACATTGACCTGGGACAGATCGATATGCAGCGTATCTGCAATGTTCTTCCGCATCGTATCAATAAAGGGGCGCATCTTCGGTGCCTGTGCAATAATGGTCGCATCAATGTTCTCAATGAGGAAATAATGCTCCTCCAAAAGCGCTCCTACATGCTCTAACAGCTTTAAAGATGAAATTCCCTTATAAGCAGGATCCGTGTCCGGAAAATGCTTGCCGATATCGCCAAGTGCCGCTGCTCCAAGCAGCGCATCCATAATGGCATGCAGCAGCACATCCGCATCCGAATGTCCGAGCAGTCCCTTTTCATAAGGGATCTCGACACCGCCAATAATCAGCTTCCGCCCTTCTGTCAGTTTGTGTACATCATAACCCATACCGATTCTCATATCGTTATTGTTTCCTCCTGTAATTCTTTTATTCTATAATTTCTGGTAACCGTTCAGCCATGCAGAAATGATTGTGCAAGATGACCGTGGGAGCTTGCTCACTAAG
>OGQO01003210.1_pt1 | contig 11544 bp, 9 predicted proteins | sample 1553241 | NCBI WGS metagenome assembly OGQO01 (sample SAMEA2579933, study PRJEB22360) | human gut metagenome | biome: human gut; feature: human-associated habitat; material: faeces | place: Denmark | collected 2008/2010
CAAAGCCCATCCGGACAGGAAAAAAAGCCAGCACACGCTTATCATCATGCCCACCTGGAATGACGAAAAGAACGGCCCCGACAATCCCGGCGACGCCCAGTGGCCCTACTCCATCAAAGTCCTCACCCATTAGTAAAACAGATATTTGGCTATTACACTCCTTAATAGGTCTGTAGCGACGCTTATTGCGCAACTGATAAAAACGAAGCGGGAGGCCGGAATCAGTTCCGGTCTCCCGCTTGAAGTATCTGTATGCCGGCTTCGCCGGCTGATTGTCAATGCAGCAGGCTGACGCTGCGGCGGATGAAGTCGGTCAGCGCCTCGCCCGACAGCAGGTGCCCCTGCAGAAGCGCCAGGTCGATGATCTGCTTCACGTTGGGCTGCGTCGCCCCGTATTTCTTTATGATCTCCTCCTCTTTAGAGCGGAGCTCGCCAACCTTCTTCTCCTTATCGGAGACATCGGGAGCCGATTCCTTCTTCTCCTCGGCCGCCTTGCGTGCATCGGAGATCTCCTTGTTGAGGGTCTCGATCTCGGTCCTGATAGGCGTCACCTCGCCGGAGAGGGCAGCGGTGGCCTCGTCGATGATCTTCTTCACCGAAGGCTGTTCGGTGTTGACCACCAGCTCGAAGCTGTCGGGAAGCTCGCCGTAGAAGCCTGCCCCCGGCTGCATGGCCGCCATCTCCTTCATGCGGCGCATGAACTCGTTCTGCGTAAGTGTGGCCGGCGCCGCGTTCTCGCCGAGAGCCGCGAAGCTCACGATGAAGTTGGTCTTCTCCACAGTCGGAATCTGAGTGCGGAAGAGCGTCGACATCATGTCGGTCTGCTCCGGAGTGAGCCCGGCCTCCTTGGAGTCGGACTTCACGATGAGGCGCTCCGGTATGTCGGAGTCAACTCTCACGAAACGCGTCTTCTCCTCCTTGCTCTCGAGCATGCCCATGAGGTGGGAGTCGAGCTGGCCGTCCATCACGAGAACGTTGTAGCCTTTGTCTTCGGCTGCCTTCACGTAGGAATACTGCGCCGTCGGGTCGGTGGCGTAGAGATAGACCACCGTGTTGTCTTTGTCGGTCTGCGACGCCTCCACCAGCTTGCGGTATTCCTCAAGAGTGAAGTACTTGCCGGCCACGTCCTTCAGGAGGAAGAACTTGCGGGCTGCTTCCGAGAACTTCTCGTCGGTGAGCATGCCGTATTCGATGAAGATCTTGATGTCGTCCCATTTCTGCTCGAAGGAGCTGCGGTCGTCGCGATACATCTTGTCGAGCTTCTCGGCCACCTTCTTCGAGATATAGCTCGAGATCTTCTTCACCTGCTGGTCGGCCTGCAGATAGCTGCGGCTCACGTTGAGCGGGATGTCGGGTGAGTCGATCACGCCCTGCATCAGGGTCATGAACTCCGGCACGACGCCCTCCACCTGGTCGGTGACGTAGACCTGGTTGCAGTAGAGCTGGATGCGGTTGCGCTGTATGTCGATATTGGTCTTGATGCGCGGGAAGTAGAGGATGCCCGTGAGGGTGAAGGGATAGTCGACGTTGAGGTGGATCCAGAACATCGGGTCTTCCTGACCTGGCATCAGCTCGTGGTAGAAGCGCAGGTAGTCGGCGTCGGTGAGCTCGGTGGGCTTCTTGGTCCAGAGCGGCTCGGTGGCGTTGATCACGTTGTCCTTCTCGGTGTCGACATATTTGCCGTCTTTCCACTCCTGCACCTTGCCGCTGATCACAGGCACGGGAAGGAAGCGGCAGTATTTCTTCAGCAGCGTGTCGATGCGCGCCTGCTCCAGGAATTCCTTGCTGTCGTCGTCGATATAGAGGATGATGTCGGTGCCGCGCTCGCTCTTCTCGATCTCGCGCATATCGTATTCCGGACTGCCGTCGCAGGTCCATTCCACTGCTTTGGCGCCCTCTTTATAGGAGAGGGAGCGGATCACGACCTTCTTCGACACCATGAAGGCCGAATAGAAGCCGAGGCCGAAGTGGCCGATGATCGAGTTGGCCGTGTCCTTGTATTTGGCGAGGAACTCCTCCGCGCCCGAGAATGCTATCTGGTTGATGTATTTGTCGATGTCTTCGGCGTCCATGCCGATGCCGTGGTCGGAGACAGTGAGCGTGCCGGCTTCCTTGTCGACGCTCACCTTCACGTTCATCTCGCCCAGCTCACCCTTGAAGTCGCCGAACGACGAGAGGGTCTTCAGCTTCTGGGTGGCGTCGATGGCGTTCGACACCAGCTCACGCAGGAATATTTCGTGGTCGCTGTAGAGGAACTTCTTGATGACGGGAAAGATGTTTTCGGTGGTCACACCGATTTTGCCTGTTGCCATAATTTATGTGTTTTGATATTGTTTTCTACATGAAGCTTTGCAAATAGCATGCCATTCTGTCAATATCAACAATCCACAGGCGCAAGAGGTTGAATGTCAGTATTGATTTATGTTGTCTCACTCATAGCGCATTGTCTCGGCCGGCGATATCTTTGACACGAAGCGCGAGGGGAGGATCAATACGAGATACACCACTAATAGCACCCCGGCGTTGAGCGCCGCCACCGCGGGCCACGATATCACCACCGGCACGAAGTCGATGTAGTATGACTCCGGGTCGAGCGGTATGAAGTGGGTGGCCCGCTGCGCGTAGAGCAGACCGAGCATCGCGGCGTTGCCGATGATGAGTCCGGTGAGCGCTATCCTAACGGCCAGCAGCATGAACACCTGCCTCACTTTCCCCGTCGGGGCTCCGAGCGACTTCATCAGCCCGATGAAGCGCTTCTTGTCGAGGATGATGATGAGCATTCCCGACACGAGGGTGATGCAGGCCACGAAGGTCATCAGTATGAGCACCACCGCCACGTTGGTGTCGAGCAGCGACAGCCAGCGGAAGAAGCCCGCTCCCTGGTTGTAGACGTTGTCGACGTGATATGCCTTGAAGATAAGCCCCTCGGCCAGCGCCCGCCTGAGTGTCAGGTCGAGCTGCACGGCATACTCCGGAGCCATGCGTGGCCTGTCGACAGTGACCACTATCGAGATTCCCTGACGGTCGTTGAGTGCCGCCAGACGCTGGATCAGCGACAGCGGGCCGAACACCAGTACATCGTCGTAGCTCTCGAAATGCGAGTTGAAGACCCCCGCCACCTCCAGCCGCCTAACCCTGATATCGTCGCTGAAGAAATACGTATCGACCTTGTCGCCCGCATGCAGGCCCAGCTCTCGCGATGCGATCGCCGAGATGAGTATCTTATAGCTGCTGTCGTCTCTGGAGTAGTCGGGCATCTCGCCTTCCTCCAGTGTGGAGGCAAGGAATTCGCGCGTCACTCCCTCCGGGATTCCCTTGAAGTATATCCCCTTGAAGTCGCCGGGCGTCTTCAGGATGCCCGGAATCACGGCCTGAAGCGAATAGTCCTTTATATAAGGTATGGTGTCGAGTATGTTGCGGATGGTGGGGGTGAGCGTCACTATGTTGGAGTCGTCGGGCGAGAGGGGATAGGAGTAGACGGTGAGGTGGGAGTTGAAGCCCACCACCTTGTCTTCGATCTCCTTTTTGAAGCCGAGCACAATGGCTATGGAGGCGAGCATCAGGGCCACCGACAGGGCTACCGCCGCTATCGCCACCCTGACCGCCGGGCTCGCCTTGCGGCCGCCGGGCCCCAGGGAGAGGCGCCGCGCTATGAAGAGGGGATATCCGTTCATCGAGTCTGTTTTCATCCGGCGCCCGCCTGCCGGGCGCCACTGCAAAATTAGCCAAAAAATATGTAGCTTCATAGCTACCGGCCCAGGAACATTTAATTTTAGGAAATTTAAGCGAAAATATTTGGTCATAATCCAAACAAATATTAATTTTGACCCGGTAAAGCGGCATAAGTACGCTGCCTTATATCAATATGCCAGAAATACACGACACGGCATGTGAAAAACCAAAACTAACCTAAAAGAAGCCAAAAAAATGGAAGAAAATCTAATTAAAACCTGTCTTCACGACCGCCATGTCAAGCAGGGTGCCCTTATGTCGCCGTTTGGCGGATTCGACATGCCGATACAGTATGTAGGCATCGCTGAGGAGCACAACGCAGTGCGCCATGAGGTAGGCGTCTTCGACGTCAGCCACATGGGTGAGGTCAGGGTCAAGGGCCCGGATGCCTACAAGTATGTCAGCCATATCTTCGTCAACGACGTGACCGGCGCTCCCGACGGCCAGATCTTCTACGGAATGATGTGCTACGAGAACGGCGGCACTGTCGACGACCTTCTCGTATATAAGGTAAACGACCAGGAGTATTTCCTCGTGATCAACGCAGCCAACATCGAAAAGGACGTGGCTTGGATCATGAAGAACGCCGAGGGCTTCAATGTCGAGATTACCGACGAGAGCCCGAAATACGGTGAGGTGGCCGTGCAGGGCCCCAAGGCCGAGGAGACTGTCGAGAAGGTGCTCGGCCTTCCCGTGAAGGACATCGCTTTCTATAATTTCAAGACATTCGACGTCGACGGCGAGGAGATTATCGTGAGCCGCACCGGCTATACCGGCGAGGACGGCTTCGAGATCTACGGCAGCCACGACTACATCCGCAAGGTGTGGGATCTCCTGATGGAGGCCGGCGTGCAGGCCTGCGGCCTCGGCTGCCGCGACACTCTCCGCTTCGAGGTGGGCCTTCCCCTCTATGGCGATGAGCTCAGTGCCGACATCACTCCCATCGAGGCAAGCCTCAGCATGTTCGTCAAGCTCGACAAGCCCGAGTTCATCGGTAAGGAGGCTCTCGCGAAGCAGAAGGCCGAGGGCGTGAAACACCGCATCGTGGGCATCGAGCTCGAGGGCAACGCCATCCCGCGCCATGGCTATCCCGTGGAGGCCGACGGCAAGGTGATTGGCGAGGTCACCACCGGCTACCGCTCCATCTCCACCGGCAAGAGCGTGGCAATGGCTATGGTCGACAAGCCCTACGACAAGCTCGGCACTCCCGTCGAGATCCGTATCCGCAAGAAGACATTCCCCGGCAAGGTGGTGAAGAAGCGCTTCTACGACAAGAACTACAAGAAATAATCAATCTATCATAATACCTTAAGACCAAATGAGCAAGATAGTAGAGGAACTCCGCTATGCGGACTCCCATGAATGGGTGAGATTGGAAGGCGACATCGCCACAGTAGGCATCACTGACTATGCCCAGCACGCACTCGGCGACATCGTGTATGTCGACATGCCCGAGGTAGGCGACGAGGTGACAGCCGGCGAGGATTTCGGCGCCGTAGAGTCGGTGAAGGCCGCCAGCGACCTTATTTCGCCGGTAAGCGGCGAGGTGGTCGAGGTCAACGAGGCTCTCGAGGACGAGCCCGGACTCATCAACCAGGATGCCTTCGGCGCCTGGATCATGAAGGTGCGCGTGGCCGACACCGCAGAGATCGACGCTCTGCTCGACGCCGCTGCTTACGCCAAAATCTGTGAAGAGTAAGCCGACACCCAACTCAAACAGTTAATTCCTCCGGCCATCGATGGCCGGAGGAAAAATTAATTATTGATAGATGCAATGAGCAACAGATATATACCCCATACCCAGGCCGACATCGACATGATGCTGAAGCGCATCGGCGTGTCGAGTGTCGACGACCTCTACAGCGATATTCCGCAGGAGGTCATCTTCCGCGAGGAATACAACATTCCCTCGGCTATGTCGGAAATCGAGCTCCGCCGCCATTTCCAGGAGCTCGCCGGCAAAAACCGCTCCCTCACCGTCTTCGCAGGTGGCGGCGCCTACGACCATTACTCTCCATCCACGGTGGCCCACCTCCTTCAGAGAAGCGAGTTCTACACCGCCTACACTCCCTACCAGCCCGAGATCTCCCAGGGCACCCTCCAGTATATCTTCGAGTATCAGAGCATGATCTCCGAGCTCACCGGCATGGAGGCCACCAACGCCTCGATGTATGACGGCGCTACAGCCACGGCCGAGGTGATGTTCATGATGGTGGCTTCCGCCAGAAAGAAAAACCGTGTGCTCATCTCGTCCACCATCAGCGACCGCGTTCTGAACGTGGTGAAGACATACGCCAGGTTTCATGGCGTCGACCTAACTGTCGTGCCTGAGAAGGACGGTGTCAGCGACCTCGACGCCATCAAGAGGGAGCTCGAGGCCGGCGATGTGGCCGGTGTCATCGTGCCATGTCCCAATAAATACGGTATAATAGAGGATTTCACCGGCTTTGCCGACGCCATCCACGCCGCCAAGGCCGCTCTTGCCATCAATGCTGATGGTGCCCCCCCCACTCTCGCCGTGCTCCGCACTCCCGCCGAATGGGATGCCGACGTGGCCTGCGGCGACGGCCAGAGCCTCGGCATGCCCCTCCAGTTCGGTGGCCCTTACCTGGGCTACATATCCTGCTCCAAGTCGATGCTCCGCAAGATGCCGGGCCGCGTGGTAGGCGCTACCAAGGACGCCGACGGCAAGCGCGGCTATGTGCTCACCCTCCAGGCCCGCGAGCAGCACATCCGCCGCGAGAAGGCCACCAGCAACATCTGTTCCAACCAGAGCCTCATGGCCCTCTACGCCACCATCTACCTCGCCCTCATGGGCCCCGAAGGCATGCGTGAGGTCAACGAGGCTTCCGCCGCAGGCGCCCACTACCTATACAACCGCCTGCTCGAGACCGGCCTCTTCACCGACCCCTTCAGGAAGCCTTTCCTAAAGGAGTTCACCCTCCATACCGACCTCGACGTGGCCGCCCTCAACAGGCGACTGCTCGACAACGGCATCATGGGTGGCCTCGATCTCGGCAACGGCCTCGTGTCTTTTGCCGTCACAGAGAAACGCACCCGTGAGGAAATCGACACTTTAGTTAAACTTATCGCGGAGGAAAAGAAATGAAAATCTACGACAAACTCATATTCGAGCTCTCCAAGCCCGGCCGCAAGGGCTATGAGCTTCCCAAGACAGACTACGCTGGCGATGCCTTAAAGGATATACCGTCCAACCTCCTGCGCAAAGAGGCTCCCGCCCTCCCGGAGGTGACGGAGCTCGACGTCACCCGCCACTATACCAACCTCTCCAACAAGAATTTCGGCGTCGACACAGGCTTCTATCCCCTCGGAAGCTGCACGATGAAATACAATCCGAAAATCAACGAGGAGCTCGCCGCCATGCCCGGCTTCGCATCCCTCCATCCGCTTCAGGACGAGGAGAGCGTGCAGGGCGCCCTCGAGCTCTACTATAATCTCCAGCAGGCCCTCGCCAATATCGCCGGCCTCGCCGAATTCACGCTCAATCCCTATGCCGGCGCCCACGGTGAGCTCACAGGCCTCATGGTGATGCGCCAGTATCACATGGCCCGCGGCGACCACAAGCGCACACGCGTCATCGTGCCCAATTCGGCCCACGGCACCAACCCTGCCTCCGCGATGGTCTCAGGCCTCGAGGTGGTGGAGGTGAAGTCGCGTCCCAACGGCTCGATCGACATCGAGGACCTCAAGCCGCTGCTCGACGACACAATCGCCGGAATCATGATGACAAACCCCAACACCCTGGGTATGTTTGAGACCGAGATCACCGAGATCGCAAAGCTCGTGCACGAGGCAGGCGGCCTTCTCTACTACGACGGCGCCAACCTCAACCCGATGCTCGGCAAGGTGCGTCCCGGCGACATGGGATTCGACATCATGCACATCAATCTCCACAAGACTTTCTCCACTCCTCACGGAGGCGGCGGCCCCGGCTCCGGCCCTGTGGGCGTGGCTGAGCATCTGCGTCATTTCCTCCCCAACCCCCGCGTCGTGAAGGACGCCGAAGGCCGCTATCATGTCACCGCCGACAGCGAGAGCCTCGGAAGCATCTCCACCTTCCTCGGCAATTTCGGCGTGATGATGAAGGCCTACGCCTACATCCTGAGCCTCGGCAAGGAGAACATCCGCAATGTCGGCCCCATGGCTACCCTCAATGCCAACTATATCAAGGAGAGTCTCAAGGACGACTATCTGCTCCCCATCGAGGGCGCCTGCAAGCATGAGTTCGTGTTCGACGGTCTCAGGGACAAGTCGACCGGCGTCACCACCCTAAATGTCGCCAAGCGTCTTCTCGACTACGGCTTCCATGCTCCCACGATCTATTTCCCGCTCCTCTTCCATGAGTCGATGATGATCGAGCCCACGGAGACAGAGAGCCTCGAGACTCTCGACGAGTTTATCGACGTGATGCACAAGGTGGCGCGCGAGGCCCGCGAGACTCCCGAAGAGGTGAAGAACGCCCCCCTCACCACTATAGTGCGCAAGCTCGACGAGACGGGTGCGGCCAAGAACCCCATACTAACCTACAGGGCCATGAAAGAGGCCTGCGCCAAATAAGACACTCATGCATAGCGATCTTATCATCATCGGTGCCGGTCCCGGCGGCTACGAGACCGCTCTCGAGGCCGCCCGCCGAGGCAAGTCGGTGACCCTCTTCAACGGCGGTGCCCTCGGTGGCACCTGCCTCAACGAGGGATGCATCCCCACGAAATGCCTCTGCCGCAACGCGGAGATTGTCTCCCAGTTCAAGAACGCCGAGGAGTTCGGCATCGACGACTTCACTTTCGCAGTGGATTTCTCGAAGGTGATGGAGCGCAAGGAGAAAATCGTCTCCCAGCTGCGCGACGGTGTCGGCATGCTGCTCAAGGGTGCGAAGGTGAATGTGGTCGACGCGATGGCCTCGTTCAAGGACTCCCGAACGGTAGTGGCGGCCGGTGAGGAATACACTGCCGACAACATCATCATCGCCACGGGCAGCGTCTCTAAGTCGCTGCCGATTCCCGGCCATGACCTCGACATCGTGAGGGATTCCTCGTCGATGCTCTCCATCAGCTATGTGCCGGAGAGCCTCACCATCATCGGTGGCGGCGTGATCGGCATGGAGTTCGCCTCCGTGTTCTCCGCCTTCGGATCGAAGGTGACGGTCATCGAGTTCATGAAGCAGATCCTTCCTCCGTTCGACGGCGATATCGCCAAGCGCCTGAAGCAGGCCCTCGCCAAGAAGGGCATAAAGATCGTGACGGGCGCTGCCGCCAAGTCGATCGGGAAGACCGCCGACGGCGCTGTGGAGGTGACATACGAGCTCAAGGGGAAAGAGGAGAAGGTGGTTTCAGCCGACCTCCTCATGGCTGTGGGACGCGCCCCGCGTCTCCAGGGTCTCAACCTCGAGTCCACCGGTGTGGAGTTCTCTCCGCGCGGCATCGTGGTCGATGACAATATGGCCACCAATGTGCCGGGCATCTACGCCATCGGCGACGTCAACGCCCGCATGATGCTTGCCCATGTAGCCTCGTTCCAGGGCATCCGCGCCCTCAACGCCATCGACGGCAAGAGCGACACCATCCGCTTCGACATCGTGCCTTCGGCTGTGTTTGTTGTGCCCGAGTGCGGCATGACCGGCCTCACCGAGGAGCAGTGCAAGGCGCAGGGCATCGACATCGTCATAGGCCAGAGCTTCTTCCGCGCCAACGGCAAGTCGCTCGCGATGGGTGAGTCGGAGGGCCTCTGCAAGCTGATATTCCGCAAGGACGACCACCGCCTCGTCGGCGCCCACATCATGGGCGTTGAGGCCGCCGACCTTGCCCAGCAGTGTGCCGACTTCATGAACGCCTCCATGACCCTCGAGGGCATCGAGAACGTGATCTTCGGACATCCGACGGTCAGCGAGGTGATACTCTCCGCCTGCCACAACGTCAAGCTCTGACAACTGACATCAACATAAGGAGGACGCCGTCCGCACGGCGTCCTCCTTATGTTTCGGTCTGTAGGGTAGCTTTTCAAAGCGTCCGCCCGGCGAAAACCGGTAGGTTTCCCGGTCAAGGATGATTCCTATTGCAGGAACATGTTGCCGCGTTTCTCCTCGCCGATGGTGGTGGGTTCGCCGTGGCCGGGATAGACCACCGTATTGTCGGGCAGCGTGAGGAGCTTCTCCTTCAGCGCCGTGATGAGCTGCCGGTGATCGCCTCCAGCAAGGTCGGTGCGTCCTATGCTGCGGTAGAAGAGCGAGTCGCCGGCTATCACGAAGCCGTCGGCTTTGTCGTAGAGCGCGAGGCCGCCGGGGGAGTGCCCCGGCACGTGGATCACCTTCAGCTCCCCCTCGCCGATCCGGATGGTGTCGCCCTCCTCGAGACGGTGGCCGAGAGTGACGTCGGCCACCTCGTCGCGCAGCCCGAACATGCGGGCCTGCTGCCCGATCTGGCGGCCGAGAGGCTCGTCGCCGGCGTGGGCCTCCGGCTCCACTCCGTAAGTGGAGGTCACAAAGCCGTTGCCCGCCACATGGTCTACATGCAGGTGGGTGTTGATGAGATGGGTCACTTTCAGCCCTTCCCTGTCGATGAATCCTGCGAGCGCCTCACGCTCGCGCTGTGTGCTCATGCCGGGGTCGATCACGGCGCAGTCTTTGGTCGCCGGATCATAGACCACGTAGGTGTTGATGCCGAAGAGGCTGAACTGGAATATGGCTACTTTCATGTCAGATCTGGGTATATACGATTTTCTTTGTGTCGAAAAATGGCTCCGGGAAATAGCGGGAGATGTCGATTACCTCCGATGTGCGCCTCATCCCCTTAAGCTCCTCGTCGAGATTACCACCCTTCAGGGCTATGACACCGTTTGGCAGGGCGTTGCGGCCGATGGGGGAGATGTTGGGCTTCGCGGCCTTCACCAGGTCGGGGTGGGGCATCACGGCGCGGCTCACTACGAAGTCAAACCTGTCGTGGCATTCTCCGCTGTCGCCGTGCTGGAAGGTCACGTTGCCGATGCCGGCTTCCCGGGCTATCTCCCTGGCCACGTTGATCTTCTTTCCGATGCGGTCGATCAGGTGGAAATCCACGTCTGGCATCAGGATGGCGAGCGGGAGTCCAGGAAGGCCGCCTCCCGTGCCGAGATCCATGATCCGAGACCCGGGAGCGAAGCGTATCAGCCTGGCGATGGCCAGCGAATGCAGCAGATGGTTGATCTCGAGGTTCTCTATGTCCTTGCGCGATATCACGTTGATTTTCTCGTTCCAGTGTGGATAGAGCGTCATGAGCGCCTCGAAACGCTCTTTCTGCCCGGCCGTGAGGCCTGGAAAATACTTGATTATATGGTCGATCATTATGTCGTAATGAGGGTTATACGTGTGCAGGGTAGAGGCGGGTATGCCCAATCCCTTACATAATAACGAAAATCGGGCGGAAATTCTTTTAAGCTTGCGAGACTAAAATTAAATTCGTAACTTCGCGTCAGATAAAATGACAAAACAACCCAGTATATGCAGTTTGAAGCAACTATGATTCAGGAGCTCCCCTTGCAGGAGGGAGTATCCAAGTCGGGCAATCCCTGGAAGAAAAAGGAATGGGTGTTCGAGACAGGCAGCGAAAGCGGTTATCCCCGCAAGGTGAAAGTGCAGTGCTTCGGCGACCGGAGCGATAATTTCACGTTCATTCCCGGCAGGAGGTATGTGCTTGACGTTGACCTTGAGAGCCGTGAGTTCAACGGCCGTTGGTACACAGACGTCAGCGTGTTCCGCGCCCAGGAGAGCATGGCTCCGCAGGGAGGCATGCAGCCCGGAGGCATGGCTGCCGCCGGCGG
>OGQO01003211.1_pt1 | contig 11544 bp, 9 predicted proteins | sample 1553241 | NCBI WGS metagenome assembly OGQO01 (sample SAMEA2579933, study PRJEB22360) | human gut metagenome | biome: human gut; feature: human-associated habitat; material: faeces | place: Denmark | collected 2008/2010
CCTTCGGGAGCATCGGCTATAGCCACTCCATGCACACCACGCCAAGTAGGATCATAAACATTTCCTTTAAAATAAAGATAATATTTCTTTTTTATCTGACGGTATTTCCTTACAAATTCTTCCCACAGTTTACAAAAGCTTAAATTTAGATTACAATTGATTGGCAAAAGTTACTTTTATTCACTATTCAACCCAAAAGTCCCCTTGATTTACTTCTCCGTATATAAACTGAAAGCTAAATCAAGAGGACCCTGTTTTTTCACTTAAAATATCCGGTTCAACTGCCACTTTCAGCCTTTGGCATTAAGCAGCGGCTTGAACTTCTCCAATGCAAGTTCCAGTACTTTTTTAGCTTCCTCCAGCGTTCCATAAAACTCTCCACCGGAAGCGTTCAAGTGTCCGCCGCCGTTAAAGAATTCAGCGGCCAACCGGTTGCAAGGGAAACTTCCAACCGAACGCAAGGATACCTTTATCATCGGTTTCTCCGTATCTTCACGCAGGAAACAGGAGAAAACAACATTCTTGATGCTCAATGGAATGTTCACAAAGCCCTCACTATCTCCGCGAATATAATTGAAATGACTCTGTTCTTTCTTTGTCAGCGTAATCAAGGCTGCACGATGATCCGGATAAACTTTCATCTGCGACAACACATGTCCCATGAGACGCAAGCGGCTCTCGGAATAGGTATTATATACCTTCCGGTAAATATCATCCTTATCAATGCCTTTCGACAACAACTCACTGATTATAAAGTATATTTCACGATTATTGGAGTTGTAGGTGAAACCACCCGTATCGGTCATCATACCGGTATAGATACACTCCGCCCCCGACTTCGTGATATCATCGAAATATCCCATACGGCAAATTAAACGGAAAACAAGCTCCGAAGTGGATGATATTTCGGGATGGGAAATGATAATTCTGCAGAAGTCTTCCGGGTTTAAATGATGATCGATCAGAATCTTGCGAGCCGGAGAAGCCAGTACGGCCTCAGCCATAGCATCAATACGACTGATAGCATTGAAGTCCAGACAGCATATCACATCCGCCTCCGCTATCAACTTATCGGCAAACTCTTTATAACGGTCATATAAAAGTATGTCTTTACTACCGGGCATCCAACGCAAAAAATCAGGAAAAGCATTGGGGACAATGATGTTCACATCCTTGTCCTGCGTATTGAGGAAATGCCATAACCCTAAAGAGGAACCGATTGCATCTCCGTCGGGACCCACATGAGCAACGATAACAATTTTATCCGCACGCTCCATCCACTTGGCAAAGTGGTCTATCTTAGATTGCTCTATTACTTTTGTCAACATATAGTTTATCTGATACTTTACGATTTTATGTCCAGAACAAACAGAACGGTTCCGTTCATCTGCAACAATTGAAAGGGCAAAAGTACGAAAAAGTTTATGATTTATAATAATATACGGACAGAACCTTTCTCCGAAAGAAGAAGATAAGGAATTCCCAAACTGGTGCAATCATCAATCAGCCTGTTCCGATAATAACCGGAGAGGGACGAATCGACCACTACCGTACCCACGTCAAATAAAGACGCAAACTCTCTTATGCTTCCTTTATATCCCTGGGACACATGCAGATAGTCAATGGTGACTGTTACATCGGACACTTTATTGCGCCAACGGTCATCGCACAACAAGCAGATGCGTTTTCCGGCATAAAAGACTATCCGGTTACGAACGGAAATATCCGGAGCCGAATAATCCCCTGCAATAACGGCAGGGCACTCCAGATGCAGGCGATTCCAATAGGGAGAAAGCGCACGCTGCAAATAGGACGTATCGGACAAGCTGTCGGCGCAGACCAGCCATGAACGGGAATTATCCGCCAGGCAATGTACGGAAGGGCATCCGCGGACATTATAAAAAACAATACTGCGTCGGGGAGCATCCGCTACGGATGAATACGAATGGTAAGCAGCGCCAAGCAGCAAGCCTGACAAAGCAATGTAAACATTCAGCGCTGTACGTCTTGCCCAAATGCGGCAGACCAGCAACAGGCAAAAATAAAACAGAACGACATCCCACGTATCAACCCAAACATGATCAATAGAAGCCCAAGGGAGTTGCTCAATCCAACGGAGCGACAGATTCTGCACCCGAACCAATCCTTCCACCATATCCGCAACGACTTGTTGCAAGCCGGGAAAAGGAGTCAGTACAAGCAGTACGACAGCTGCATATACAATCAATGACACCAACGGGATCACCCAAAGGTTAGTCAAAAGAAAATGAGTAGAGAATCGAGAGAAATAGAACATAACCAAAGGCGCCGTCCCTACCTGAGCAGCAACAGAAACAGTTGCCAGCCCCCATATTTTCCGTAGAACCGTATTCTTGACCGACACCAATCCGTACAGTCCGGGCTGCAGAAGCAAGATTGCCGCAACAGCCGAAAAAGACAGTTGAAAACCTACATCAAACAACCATACGGGCTTGAACAACAACATCAGAAAAGCCGTAGCCCCCAATGTGTTCAAAGCCATCTTGCCGCAAGCTGAAAAAAGAGTAGAGAGCAACCAGAACGAACACATGATAACGGCACGTATCACAGAAGGAGACAACCCCGTAAGAAAGGCAAATCCCCATAAGAATACGATTACCATTAACAGCAGAAGCGGTTTCAAGCCCCGCCATCTGTTCCACAATGGAGAAAGGAAAAACAGCAGCAAGGCGGAAATGAAGCCAATATGCAGTCCGGAAAGCGCCAGTACATGACTGGCTCCGGCAACCGAGTAGGTTTCAATTATATGCTCACTCAATTCCTCCTTATCGCCCACTGTCAGTGCAGAAAGTACGGCCAGTTCATCTCCTTGCAAACCCATATCCCGATATAAACCGGCTACCCTGTCCCGACAGTCCAAAGCCTGTTGACGAAAAGTAGAAGAGCTGTCACAACCAATCACCCGCCACCGCCCGGCATGCACATAAGCAGTTCCGCACACTCCCTTCCGAAGCAAATAGCGGGCATAATCAAACTCATCCGGATTTCCATTGCTTACCGGTGCAGACAAACGAGTGCGTACCAGCAGCTCGTCCCCCCGCTTCAGGGAATCCGCCGCCGAATCTTTAGGAAAATAGAATAAGAAGACCTTTTCAGAAGAAGTGTGCAAAAGTGTATCGTCCCGCACTTCTCCTTTCAAAACTGCACGAAACAAAATGCTGTTTGTCTTGATTTCAGGTTTCGCAGCAAGAGAAACCTGATAGACGGAAAGGGTTTCCGTATCCGGAAACTGGTATTCAGCCTGTTTTAACTGCAAGCTGACTAAAGCCCCTCCCAAGACAAAAAGAGAAAAGACCACGACAACTCCATAAAACCGGCAAAGGACATAATACCTCCGGCTAAGAATATACGCCCCTATCAACAATAAAGCTCCTGCCACCCACAAGCCGACAGGTAATATATAAGGATATTTGTCCCCATATACTATTCCACCCGCCAACGGCATCAGGAGTCGCAGGAAAGGATGCCGCTGTAAGCTGTCTGTTATCAATAAATATTACAGATTTCTCAAAGCATGGATCGCTTCTACCGGGTCGGGAGCAGAGAAAATTGCATTACCGGCCACCAAAACATCAGCTCCGGCCGCTACCAAACGGGCGCCGGTCTCCAAGTTTACACCTCCGTCAACCTCTATCAGAGCTTCCGAACCGGTCACCGTTATCAATTCACGCAATTCACGTACCTTATCAATGGTATGCTCAATAAACTTCTGACCGCCAAATCCCGGATTCACACTCATCACCAACACCATATAGACATCATTTATGATATCTCTTAACATAGCCACCGGAGTAGCCGGGTTGATAGTAACCGCAGGCAACATTCCCGCTTCACGAATCTGCTGCACCACCCGGTGAAGATGCGGGCAGGCCTCATAGTGTACATTCATTATACGCGCACCCAAAGCCTTTACTTCAGGAATGAACTTCTCCGGCTGCACTATCATCAGATGTACATCCAATGGCTTTTCCGCCAGCTTTGTCACATATTTCAGCACAGGGAAGCCGAAAGATATGTTGGGCACAAACACACCGTCCATAATGTCGATGTGCACCCAGCCGGCTTCACTACCGTTAATCATTTCAATATCATTTGCCAAATATGCAAAGTTGGCAGACAGTATGGAAGGCGATATTATAGGTTTCATAACAGTTATACTCTATCAGGTTACATGAATTACAACAAACAAATATAGCGAAAAGATTTCAGATAAGTAATTAACGCACTTTGTAATCTTCGGTCAATTTAAAGCCACGCAACAGTTCGTCGGTTTTCAGCCGTTTCTTGCCGGGAAGCTGCAATGCACGCACACTAATCCAGCCGTCCGTACCGGATATTTTCCATGATTGTTCCCTTGTATGTCTTACCGTCGGTCTGCAAAGTTCCCGGAGAAAACCGATGCGGCTGTTCCATTTTCTCCGTCTCAAAGATTTTCAGTACCACCACCGTTCCGTCCGGTTGCACCAGTTCCGTCCATGCAGCCGGGTAAGGAGACAAACCGCGGATAAAATCATAAATCCGTTTGACAGGCATGTTCCAATCAATACGGCAAGTGTCCTTGAATATTTTGGGAGCCGGACGCAACTCGCCCACTACCGCCATTTCCTCCTGCGGAACAGGTTTCACCTTACCGGCAATAATGGCATCCACCGTCTCCACAACCAAACGACCGCCAAGCATCATCAACTTATCATGCACAATACCCACATTGTCCGTGTCGGCAATCGGCACGCGCACCTGCTGAATGACCTCGCCCGTATCTATTTCATGCTTCAAGAAAAAAGTAGTGATACCCGTTTCTGTATCACCATTGATCACCGCCCAATTGATAGGTGCAGCCCCCCGGTACTGCGGCAACAACGAAGCATGCAAATTGAAAGTCCCCAGCCGCGGCATATTCCATACCACCTCCGGCAACATCCTGAAAGCGACCACAATCTGCAAATCCGCATTCAAGGCACGCAAAGCCTCAACAAAGGTTTCATCCTTCAGTTTCTCCGGCTGGAGAAGCGGCAGGCCATGCTCCAGTGCATATTGTTTCACCGGGGAAAATTGTACCTTATGCCCACGTCCTGCCGGTTTGTCGGGCATGGTAATCACTCCTGCTATATTATATCCTCCTTCTACGAGACAACGCAAAGGTTCCACCGCAAACTCAGGAGTACCCATATATACAATCCGCAAATCTTCTTTTCTCATAACCATCTCTTTATTAATCTTCTGAAAAATGCACCAGTACCTGACGGTACGAATTGAATATCTTTGACTTGGAAACGAATCCGAGATATTTGCCTTCCGTATCCACTACCGGCAAGTTCCACACTTTCGTATCATCGAAAGTACGCATCACCTGCTCCATGCTGTCCGTATCATAAAGACGTGCCGGAACAGAAGTCATCAGCTTACCTACCGTAAAGCGATGATACAATTCCTGCCGGAACATGATATTTCGTATATCGTCCAGCAAGACGATACCTATCAGCTTATCTTCCTTGTCCGTCACCGGAAAAATATTACGGTGCGAAGCGGAGATCGCTTTCACCAATTCGGCAAGATCCATTTCCGGATGTACCGCCACAAAGTCTTTCTCCACCACGTTTTCCATTTTCATCAGTGTCAACACCGCCTTATCCTTATGGTGCGTCAGCAACTCTCCTTTCTTTGCCAGACGCATAGAGTAGATGCTATGTGGTTCGAAAACAATAATCGTCAGATAGGAACTGACCGCAACGATCATCAACGGAAGGAACAAATCGTAGCCTCCCGTCAGCTCGGCAATCAGGAATACTCCCGTCAACGGTGCGTGCATGACACCACTCATCACCCCTGCCATGCCCAACAGTGCGAAATTCTTTTCGGGCAAGAAAGCGGTCATCTCAAAATCATTGCTAAAGTGGGAGAATACGAATCCGGCAATACATCCCAAGTACAGAGAAGGCGCAAAAATACCGCCGCAACCGCCACCGCCATTTGTCGCACTCGATGCGAATACCTTAAATAAGATTATCAGTATCAGATACAACAACAGCAATTGGCTATGTCCGTAGAAGAAGGAGTTGTTCATCACTGTATCCCACTCCACATTGCTGGTACCGTTCAACAGCAGTTCTATCGTGTCATAGCCTTCACCATAAAGCGGTGGGAAAAGGAATATCAGGATACTCAACATGGAACCGCCTACCAGCAGTTTCTTATAAGGGAGTTTCAATTTGCCGAACAACCCTTCCACCGAATTCATGGCACGAGTAAAGTAGAGAGAAACCAGTCCGCAGAAAATTCCCAGCATAATCACATACGGAATACGCTCCAATTCAAAAGCCTGATCGAGATGAAACTTAAACATAGCTTCCGTACCTGTCACGATATAGGAGACAGTTGCCGCCGTCACCGCCGAAATCAGCAGCGGAAGCAGTGAAGACATGGTCAAATCGATCATCAGCACTTCCAGTGTAAACACAAGTCCCGCAATCGGAGCTTTAAAGATGCCCGCCACAGCGCCGGCAGCGCCACACCCCACCAACAACATAAGCGTGCGATGCTCCATCCTGAACAAACTTCCCAGATTGGAACCGATAGCCGAACCGGTGAGCACAATCGGTGCCTCTGCCCCGACCGAACCACCGAACCCGATTGTTATGGAACTGGCTATAATGGACGACCACGTATTATGCCGCTTGATGCGCCCTTGCCTACGGGATATGGCATACAGTATTTTGGTGACCCCATGACTGATATCATCTTTTACGACATAGCGCACAAACAGCCCTGCCAAAAAGATTCCTACCACCGGATATATCAGATACTGGTAATTAGCTTCCGTCGTATCAAAGTTCTCCGTAAGAAAATTCTGTATCCAGTGTATCAACACTTTCAATATCAATGCGGCAAATGCCGTAAAGATGCCAACCAAGAAACTAAGGAGCAGGATAAACCGTTTCTCCTTAATATTCCTCTCACGCCAAATGATAAAGCGCTGCAACCACCCTCTTTCTTCTCCAACCATCTTCTTTATTCGCGGATTATTCTCTTATAATCTTCACTTCTCCTCCTTTACCCAGCTTAATAATACTGGAAGGTTTCGGATGTCCGACTTCATCTTGTCTATAACCGACAATATAGTCTACCGCCTGTTTTACTTCCTCACTTATCTCACTGAAATTTCTCGGAGAGGGCTGCCCGCTTATATTAGCTGAGGTGGAAACAACAGCTTTGCGGAACTGTTGACAAAGGCGTTTCGAGAAATCTTCGTTTGTCACCCTGATGCCCACACTGCCGTCTTCCGCCAGCAAGTTTGCCGCCAGATTACGTGCACCCGAATAAATAATAGTCAACGGTTTGTCTGCCAAGTCTATCAAGTCCCACGCCACTTCCGGCACATCCTGAACGTAGAAATCCACTTTTACGGAAGAATCCACCAACACAAGCATCGCCTTGCTGTCCTGACGTTGCTTTATTTCATATACACGACGCACCGCATCTTCATTGGTAGCGTCACAACCGATTCCCCAAATGGTATCGGTGGGATATAAAATCACCCCGCCCTCCCGCATCACTTGGCAGGCTTTTTTAATGTCTTCTATCATTTCTTGATATATAAATACAGTGATTAATACGCAAAAGTAGTATTTTTTATTTTGCTATTACCTATCAAACACCTATTTAATTTAGAAAGGAGACAAAACCAACAAACAAACGGCCCCTCCCAACGGAGCAGGCCGCTTTCCATGAAACTAACCATTCATGCTGTGACTCAACGAGCTTTACGGCATGGAGGCGTTAAATTTAATCTTATAGGTTTTCACCAAACCCTTATAATCAAATTTCACAACAGCTGTCTTTGAGTTCGAATCGGCCTGTGTAATCGTTGTTTTCACACTCTTATCCGTTGCCGTAGCCGACACTTTCGGCAAACCGGCTGCATTTGACGGAAGTTCATAAACCGTTTCGTACAGGTCATATCCCAAAATACCGTTGCTTTCAGTAGAACGTACGGGAGTTGCCGGCAACTCAATCTGTTTCCCATTAACAGCTATGTTCACTTCGGGAACAACCGGACGGGCTATATCTTTCTTTTTTGAACTAAACCCTAAACCGATCAGATCAAAAAGTTCTTCTCCCCCTTCGCCTTCGGCAACAAGGAAAATGGCATGTTTCTTATCCAGGTGGTCGACGAACTTAGATACATCAACCGTAAACCGGGTTATCTCCTGTGCCGAATTACCCGGAACGCTTATCTCACCTATTTTTGTTCCTTTCCAAACCGCATTGCTCCATGGGCCATCCAACCATACGTTAACCTTGAACGCTTTTGATGTTTTCGGTGTGAGGAAAAGATTAAATGCGGTCTTATTCCCTTTTTGAGTCCCCTTAAACGCTTTCAAGCCCAACTTATCTTTATCCAAGCCGCCGAACCCGAAATATTTGTATCCTATTATATTACCATTCTTTACATTTGTGATGGATGCATGGTTATTCCAAATGTCCCATGCATCTTGCTGAAGAGCTACATCGGAAAGATAACATGCAAATCCTGCCGAATAATATTGATAAGGATCAAGGCCGAAAATATGGAATCCTTCCGAAGTGACTTCTGCACCCTTATATTCGTTTCCCTGCGCATCCTTAGCTGTCCAAATACCATCTTTTGCATACGGGTCATACCCCTTGATAGAGACTTTTCCTCCTTCCGACACAGCCTTTTCATCCCATTCTACATGGATCGGAGCCACCATTGCCTGGCGTGCATTTCCGAATCCCCGGGGTGGGCGGTGATAAAACACATACCACTGTCCGTTGATCTGCTCTATACTGCCATGGGTATTATGAGCGGCATTGCTTGTTTCCAAATGGGTGCCGTCCTGATTCAGCACCGGTGCGCGTGAATCCACCAATACTCCCCCGCTTTTCCAGGGGCCCAACGGTGAATCGCCATAGGCATAGCGCAAAGTGGAGTTGGTCATGCCCAGTCCATATTCGCGTCCGGAATATCCGCTGTAAATCGTGACATACTTATTCCCGATCTTACGGATGGAAGAAGCCTCAAAGAAGTTAAATGCTCCAAGATCTTCCCCCGGATAAATGTGCGGATATGAAATCGAATCGCGCACCATTCCGTTTCTGCGGCCTGCCGGCATAAAATATGGAATGACATCAGTGCCGGGACGTACGGAATACATTGTCTTTTGGTCCAACTGCGCTGCCAACGAACGTTGGAATCCCCAGTAGCCGTATGCCCTAAAACCGATTTCATAATCAGGATCATCCGGATCCGTAACATATTCAATGTAAACAGAAGGGTCAAAACCCATGATACTTCCGGGCAAAGTCTTCGTTCCGTCGGCTGTCAGGTTGATAGGAGTGAAAGGTCCGTCGGGACGCTCTCCCTTAGCGACCATCGCTTCCCGGTGTCTGCCGCGGCTATGAGGATACAGATAATATTCCTTCTTACCGTCTTTTCTTCTCACCTCAACAAGATCGGGTGCATACATTACATCCCACTTCCCGCCTATCTGATACGTAAAAATCGGTCCTTCGTCACGCCAAGCGGACAAGTCCTCCACAGGTGCCGACCACATTCTTATATCAGCCCCGCAATAGCTCTTAAAGCGGACATCATGCGAACCGATGATATAAGCGCGGTATTTTCCCGGATTATCGGGATCTTCAAAAACGCGCGGCTCGCCATCAGGCAGATGTTCCCACAACGGCAGATACGGATTGCCCGTTCCCCGGTAAATGAAATTAGAGGTGTTTGCCCCCTCGTCATTAGCTACAGCTTTTGCCTCCGTAAGTCCGCATATAGCCAAAAATAAAAGCAATATTACCGATTTGTTTTTCATGATAATTAATAAGTATGTAAATATTATGTCGCAAATGTACGGCATTACCCCTTATCGGTTTAAGGATCATGTTACACATTTATTTCCCGTTGTTACATCATTCACTAAATATGCTTAAAAACCGGCAAATAAACGCTTCTTTCCCATTTCATAGAAGGGAGAGCGGTATAGACAAACCTTTATCCGCACACACAAATGACAAAAGCCCAAGTAGCTAATATTTTTTGGTTCCCACAGATATAATTACTCACAAAAAAGCTCTATCTTTGCTCAAAATTAGCAATATGCTTTTGCCGTCTTTTTAAGACATTGATTATTTCTATTTTCGCAAACGGCAAACTTTGCCCTTTGCACAACAGGTATGATAAACAAGGTTTAAGAGAAAACAATGGAAGAAGAGATTAAATTTAACCACACATTACCCATACAACTGCGCTTTAACGACGTCGACAAATTCGGTCATGTCAACAATACCGTTTACTTCTCTTTCTACGATTTAGGCAAGACAGAATATTTTGCTTCCGTATGCCCGCACGTCGACTGGCAGAAAGACGGAATTGTCGTAGTCCATATAGAAGCTGATTTTCTTGCACAGATTTACGGTTCCGACCACATTGCCGTACAGACTGCTGTGACTAAGATCGGCACAAAGAGTTTCAATCTTGCGCAACGCGTTATCGATACAGAGACGCAGGAAGTGAAATGCACCTGCACCTCCGTCATGGTGACTTACGACCTTAGCAAACACGAATCCAAACCGCTGACGGAAGAATGGATTGAGGCTATCTGCAAATACGAAGGGCGGGATTTGCGCAAAAAATCATAACAGCGGAATCTTATCCCAGCGTAAACAGCAAATGATCGTCCGTACTGCGTTTTTCATCGAAAGCAAAGCCTTCCCATGAAAAGCCCCTCAAACCTTCGGGAGAATCCACACGCTCTTTAATTATATAGCGCACCATTTCTCCCCGGCACATCTTTGCATAAATGACAACGGTCTTCAGCCCGCCATCTTTCCAAATCCGGAACTCAGGAGTGACAACCCGCACTTCCTTTTCCACCCGTTTCCAATCAAACAAATCTTTCATCTCGCCACTTGCCAGATTCACCAGCACACCTCCCTGACGCTTGATTTCCGCAATGAAACAGTCTGTCAACAGCGGTTTCCAATAATCGAACATAGACACTCCCCCTTTTTCGGGCAGACACACATCACCCTCCAAGCGATAAGGCTTGATACCGTCCAACGGACGAAGCAAACCATAAAGAAAAGAAGTTATACGGAGATGTTCCTGTGCATAGCGAAAATCATCGGCAGTAAAATCTTTCGGCAGAATACGTTTGAAGACAGCCCCCGTATACGCGCCGATTGCCGGCATGGGACGATTGGCTTCCGAGCAGAAGTCATGAAAACGCAGTCTGTTTTCCGCTGCAATCTTTGCGTTCACCCTCAAGAGTTTTTCCAGTTCCGCAACAGGCATCTGCGACATTTCCAACACATTCCGCACCGCTTCCGCCTCAAAATGCGGAACGGTCATTTCGGGTACATCCAAAAAGCAACGCGATACCATAGTTTTGGCACAAGAGATAAAAGTGAGCATAGGCATATTTTTTTTACTTCAAAGCCTGTTTGGATTTCATCCGGCATTATCTTGAAAGCAAGTTT
>OGQO01003212.1_pt1 | contig 11541 bp, 10 predicted proteins | sample 1553241 | NCBI WGS metagenome assembly OGQO01 (sample SAMEA2579933, study PRJEB22360) | human gut metagenome | biome: human gut; feature: human-associated habitat; material: faeces | place: Denmark | collected 2008/2010
AGGATGGGGTGCCGCGTTGAAGCGGGGGCTGCCTGTGGCAACGGGGGCTGCGTCTGCACTGTGGGACGCAGCCTCTGCAATAATGACTGAATGTGATGTTGAGGAAGTAAGATTGAAGGTTTCGGTCGTAGAAGATGGATCAGGAGATACCCGGCCACCGGCCATGGATTCAGAGCCGGAGAAGAGGCATATGGCAGTCAGGACGGCTGAAAAGGCCGCTGCGGCGCCTGCCGTGTGATTGAGTGTAGATGTCGGGCACATGGTAATGATATATGTCAGGTTTCGCTTGTTTCTGATTAACGGCTCAAAATTACTGCATATAAAAGCCGGACATGAAACGACATTCGTATAAAAGGGGAAGAAATTCGTAATATGCCGCTTAAAGAGGGATAACAGGCGAAAAACCACCTGAAAATACGAATTTCATCCGATATTTCCGCCTTCGTACTGAAGAAAAAAGAAGTATTCGGCTAAGATATCAGCAAAAAACACTAAATTTGCACAAGACAATGAAGGAGGAGCCGCAAGCGACGCAGGCGCCTCACCTTCACCGATGACCCATGAAACGACTCTTCACCATACTTTTCATACTGCTGACGGCAGCCTCATGGCACACCGAAGCGCAGACCTCCGGAAGCCGCCCCTACTTCAAAAGGATTGGCCTTCAGGAAGGGCTGCCCGACAACTCAGTGAACGTCATCGCCCAGGATGCGAAAGGCTTCCTATGGGGAGGCACCTGGCAGGGGCTCGTGCGATACGACGGGATTCAGACAAGGGTGTTCAGGCATGAGCCGGGGAATCTGCATTCGCTATGCAACGGCATGATACGCGACCTCGCCGTGAGACCCGACGGACTGTGGATAGCCACCGACAGCGGTCTCGACTTCTACGACTACGCCGACGGAATATTCCATCATTCACGACTCAGGGAGGAGAAGGGGAAGGAGCCGATCCGGATTCAACAGAGGGTCAGCCATCTCCTGCAGACCCCTTCGGGAATGCTGGCACTACTCGGCGACGGCAGGATAGCAGAGCTTGAAGACGAGGGCAGAGGACATCGCGGATACATATTCCGGCCGGTGAAACAGCCGCCCGTAGGACATATAGCCGACTTCACGCTATGGCGCAACGGAGAAATACTGACGGTATCCGACAGAGGGGTGACGCTTCTCGACCGGACGGCGACAAAAGCCCTGAGCCATATCGACTCCCCGTCGAACTTCGACACCTACACCAATATATACTGCGACACCACAGCCAACAAGATATTCGCCGGCTACGGCATCGGGCATGAGTCGCGCGCATTCCGCATCGACCCTCGAAGCAGGGCGCTGACACGCGACAGCGACCTCCGGGTGCCTCCCAACCTAATGTCGGTGACGGCACACCACGGGTCTTATTTCTTCGCCACTGACGGCGACGGCCTGATAGAGGAAAGCGGCGACGGCAAACTGACGCAGTACACGCTCACCAACTCCACTCTGTCGTCTGACGCGCTCTATACAGTATACAGCGACCGCAACGACAACCTCTGGATCGGGACCTACCGCCACGGCATAGCCCTCTTCTCCCCCACCCTCAACTATTTCCGCTATGCCACGACCGACAACGGAGCCATCAGCTACAGCATAGTCACGGCCATACTCCCCATGGGTGGAAACGTGATGCTGGGGCTTGACGGCGGGGGCATCGACATCTGCAGCCGCGACTTCACGGAGCGCCGCAACCTCAACGCCGCCAACAGCGGTCTGCCCGGAGACAACGTGATATCCTTTGCGGCCGACGGCCAACGGGTGTGGTGTGCGGTCTACACCAAGGGGCTGGTATGCCTCAACCCGGCCGACGGGTCGGCGGTCACCTACACCATACCCGAGGAGATGGAACATGACAACAAACTATGGACCATCGCCGACGACGGAAAGGGAAACATCTGGATCGGAGGCACCAACCTGACGGTATTCCGCAAAGCTACGGGGATATTTCAACCGGTGGAAGGAGCCGCCGGGGCGTCGGTGACCTCCATGGCACGGCAGGGAGGATATATGTGGGTGGCTACCAGGCACAACGGGCTGCTGAAATACGACACCTCGACGATGAGAGCGGTGCAGCGGTCGCATAAGGCGTCGGGCGCTCCCGACGATATCCGGCTTCCGTCGAAATCGGCAGAATACATCTACCTCGACAGCAAGGGCACATTATGGGTGAACCTGCATAACGACGGCCTCTACGCATTCAATACGCATTCCCCTTCGAGAGTGGCGCGATACGGCATGGCTGAAGGACTCGTCAACACTCACGTGACGTCGATGACGGAAGACTCCAACGGCTTCCTGTGGGCCGGCACAGAAAACGGACTATACCGTTTCAATCCGGAGACCATGACATTCCTGAGAATCCGCGACCCGCGCATACCCACCACCTACACCATGAGCGCCGCGGCCTCACAGGGGGGGATGATATATTTCGGCTCCATCGACGGGGTGGTGTATTTTCCGTCGCCGCCGGCCGCCGGCCGTCAGGGGCCTTATCCCGAGCCGAGCTTCACAGAGCTGGCCGTGATGGGGGCGAACGGAGAGCAGATCTCGCTCTACAGCGGAACGACCGAAAACGTTACGCTGAGCCATGACCAGAATTTCTTCTCCATCTATTACGCGCTGCCCGACCTGGTGTATCCGGGGCTGGTGCAGTATTCCCACCGACTCGCCGGATTTGACGAGACCTGGAGCGAGCCTTCACCCGAGACCCGGGCCGACTTCACCAACGTGCCGCCGGGGAAATACACCTTCGAGCTTCGCCACACCCTCCCCGACGGCAGCTGGAGCGACCCCATCTCAATGGGCATAAGGGTGCGTCCTCCCTGGCAGGCGAGCTGGTGGGCGCTCACGCTGTGGTGGCTCGCCGGGGGCGCGGTCTGCGCTCTCGCGATCTGGCTATGGCGCGACAGGATGATAAGCCAGCAACGCGCACGCATAGCCACGATCGAGAAAGAGGCGGCTGAAAAGCTCAACGAAGAGAAGCTGGAGTTCTACACCCGGATCACCCATGAGCTCCGGGCTCCCGCATTCCTGATCGGAGCCCAGATGGAGGAACTGCTGGAGCAGCCGACCGAGACGATAACCGCACGACGGTCGTTCTTAGGCGGCATCTACCGCCAGACCCGACGCCTCTATCAGCTCATCGACCACCTCATCGACACGAGGAAGATGGAGCTCGGCCACCTGCAGACCATAAGACGCGACATAGATCTGACGCAGCTGCTGGAGACACTCTCGAAAGACGCGGAGACACTCTGCCGCCAGAAAGACATAGATTTCAGCTACATCCACGAGACGCTCCACGTGAGGATATGCAGCGACAGCGAGAAGATAGAGGTCATAGTGACCAACCTCCTCACCAATGCGTTCAAATACACACGTCCCGGAGGGCACATCACCCTCATCCTGACCCAGACCCCGGACTCCGCAGCCATCGTGGTGAAAGACACCGGCATAGGAATAACGGAACCGATGCGCGAGGAGATATTCAAGCCGTATTTCCGCACCGAGAGGGGGCGGCGCGAGGGTGAAGGCGACGGCATAGGGCTGTCGTTCGTGAAGGAGCTGGTGGAGCATCTCAAAGGAAGCATCACCCTGCAGACCGAAGAGGGAAAGGGATCGGAATTCACCGTCACGCTGCCTAAGAAATGCGGAGAGCGGGAGCTTCCGGCGTTTGCGGTGACAAGGGAGGAAAAGGAGCCCGCGCCAATCGCGCCTGATCCGGCGTCAGGAAGGTATATCCTTCTCGCCGGCAACGACGCCGAGACGCTCGGCGTGCTCTCCACGTCGCTGACAGGCGACTACCGGGTGGCATGCGCCACCACCGCAGAGGAGGCTCTTCGGCAGGCACGGCAGGAAAAGCCCGACATCATACTTACCGACATCATACTTGACGGCTCCGACGGCCACCGGCTTATCAGGGATATCCGCTCCGACCGGGAGCTCGCGGGAGTGAAGGTGGCCGTGTTCACATCGCTCAATTCAGACAGCGACAAACTCGCGGCACTCGACGAGGGAGCCGACATCTACCTCACCAAGCCTTTGAGCATGAAGCTTCTCAAGCGGCAGCTCGAGCAGCTGTCGGCGTATTCGGAACGCGACAACGACTCTCGCCTCAATCCACAGGAGCAGAGACTGCTGTCGCGCTGCCGCGAGATCATAGAGGAGAACATGCAGTCGCCCGATTTCAGCATAGAGACCCTCGTGAAGGGGATGGCGATGAGCCATTCGGCTCTCTACAAGAAAGTGAAGGCCCTGACAGGCTATTCGCTCGTGGATTTCATCAATTCATACAAGGTGAGCAAGGCGGTGGAGATGTTCAGGGCCGGCGACGCCAATGTCCAGACGGTGGCGGAGAAATGCGGCTTCCGCGATGTGAAGACTTTCAGAGACGCCTTCAAGAAGCGTATGCAATGCTCACCCAAGCAGTATGTAAAGAAGATATGAGGGGGCGAAGCCGCCAAGAGAAGTGTGAAAGGGCGGAGATTACAGTGAAGAAGCGCAAGGCGCGAATGCTGGCGATGCTGCGCGAGAGGCTCGGTCCGGAGGCCTACCTGCTGCTGATACTGCTGTGGCGTCTTGCCGGAACTCCATGAAGGAAACTAATCAATAGCGATGGCGGGGAATATGGCTATAAACACTTTTTTAACACTTATAGTCCACTTTATCTAAAAAATCAGAATTTATTTGTAATTTTGTCCAGCATGTATTGCATCCACTATCTGAATCATTATGAATATTCTACCGTTCCAGTCAATAAAAGACAAAATCATAACAGTCGACAATCAAGCGGTTATTCTTGACTTCAATGTTGCCGAATTATATGGCGTAAAGACAAAAGAAGTCAATCAAGCGGTTAGGAACAATCCAGAAAAGTTCCCTGAAGGATATGTATTCGAGCTTGATCATAAACAGATTGCAGATTTGCGGTCAAAAAATTTGACCGCAAACAGCAAAAGCCGTGTCGCGCCAAAGGCGTTTACTGAGAAAGGACTTTACATGCTTGCAACTATCCTTAAGGGAGAAGTCGCGACTTCGACCACAATTTCCATAATAGAGGCATTTGCAAAACTACGGGAGCTGTCACGCACTATCGGAGAACTCTCGACTAATCCCGGCCAATATGAACAACGATCACTGATGCAGAAGAGCGGAGAAATAATGGCTGATCTCTTCGGTGAAGATATGCAGACAAGCGAAACGGAAACAGAAATAGAACTGAACTTCGCAGTTCTTAAACTAAAGCACACCATCAAACGAAAAGGTAAATGAATGGCGAGGCCGGGGCTTCGCAACGCCGAGATAGCGGAGCGGCTGGGGGTGGCGGAGATCACTGTGAAGAAGCGCAAGGCGCGGATGCTGGCGATGCTGCGCGAGCGTCTCGGCCCGGAGGCCTACCTGCTGCTGATACTGCTATGCCGTCTTGCCGGAACGATATGAAGGAAACAAATCAATAGGGATAGCGGGGGAATCGAGGGATTTTTGCTAACTTTGCGGGAAATAAACCGGATACGATATGAAGACAACCGCCTCAATCGTGGTCTACAATACCCCTGACGAGGAGCTGCGGAAGGTGCTGACGTCGGCTTTCGCCGACGCCATAGAGAAGGTCTACGTCATCGACCACTCCCCCGCTCCACGCGGCTACGACTGGCTTTCCGACATCGGCGACACCGAATATATCTCCCACGAGAACACCGGCTACGGCGCCGGCCACAATGTGGGCATACGCCGCGCGATGGAGGAGGGCGCGAAATATCATGCCGTGCTCAATCCCGACATCTATTGGGAAGGACGTGTGGTGGAGGAGCTGGCCGACTATATGGACAGCCATCCCTACACGGGTATGATGCAGCCCAGGGTGCTCAACCCAGACGGGTCGCTGCAATATACCTGCAAGCTCTCGCCTACGCCTTTCGACCTCATCATAAAGCGCTTCCTCCCCTCCTGGATGACGCGCCGCAGGATGCACCGCTTCCAGCTCGAGGACACGGGGTACCGGAAAATCATGAACGTGCCCTACATGCACGGATGCTTCATGATGATGAGGCTGGAGGCCCTGCGCGACTGCGGCCTCTTCGACGAGCGCTTCTTCATGTATCCCGAAGACATCGACATCACGCGCCGGCTGCACGCCCGCTGGAGGACGCTGCTATATCCAAAAGCAAGCATCTACCACGTGCATGCCGCTGCCTCACGCCACAACGGCCGCATGCTCCGCATCCACATCACCAACATGATAAAGTATTTCAACAAGTGGGGATGGCTCCACGACCCCCAGCGACGGGAGTTCAACCGGCGTCTGCTCGCCGAGATAAGGAAGGAGGAAGGCGTATGAAGATCCTCTTTCTCGGCGATTACTCCAATCTCCACGCCTGCCTGGCGACAGAGCTGCGGCGCCGGGGCCACACGGTGACGGTGGTGAGCGACGGCGGCCGCTACCTCGACACGGAGTGCGACATCAACATCACGCGGGAGCCGGGGCTGCGCGGGTCGCTGAGCTACCTCTACCGGCTCTTCTCGGTGATGCCGGGCCTCAGGGGGTATGACGTGGTGCAGCTGATCAATCCGCAATTCCTCGACCTGCGCCCAGGCCGCAACAAATACTTCCTCGACATGCTGCGGCGCAACAACGGCTCCCTCTTCTGCACGCTGGCCGGCAACGACAACGCCTTTGTGGAGGCATGCGTGTCGGGCGACATGTTCCGGTTCTCGGAATTCATGACGGGCCGGACTCCCACTCCCTACAACCGTGGAGGAGTGGCCGGAAGCCTCTGGACCACCGAGGAGATGCACGCCTACCGCGAATACGTCTACTCGCATCTCGACGGCGCGATGTCGGTGCTCCCGGAATACGACATGGCGTCGCGGCCGCTGCTCGGCGACCGCCTCGCCTTCACCAACATCCCCGTGGACCTCTCCACACTCCCCTTTTCAGAGCTGACGACCGACGGTCCGCTGAGGCTCTTCGTCGGCATACGCCGTGAGTCGGCTCTACAGAAAGGCACCGGCGTGCTGCTGGAGGCGGCGCAGGCCGTGGCCGGGCGCCATCCGGGAGAGGTGGAGGTGGACTGCGTGAGCAACGTGAGCCTAAAGGAGTATCTCGCTCGGATGCGTGGAGCCCATGTAGTGCTCGACCAGCTCTATTCCTACTCGCCGGCCACCAACGCGCTCCAGGCGATGGCCATGGGAAGGGTGGCGGCCTCGGGAGCCCAACCGGAATACTACGGCTATATCGGCGAGGAGACGCGACCCGTGGTGGAGCTGTCGCCGCTGCTCGACACCGAGGAGACCCTCGAGAGCCTGCTCGAGGAGCGGGCTCTCCTTCCGCTCATGGCCCGGCAGGGACGCGACATTGTGGAGCGGCACAACGACCTGAAGGTGGTGGCTACAAAATTCGAGGACCACTGGAAGAAAACACTTGAACGGAAATGAAAGCAGAAAAAGCAGGGGCACTCCTCGACGTGATGATATGCACCCTGGGCCACGACGGAATAAGGCGCGTGGCCGAGGGGAGCCACCCCCGGATGGAGGGGGTGAGATATATAGTGGCGTGGCAGGTTCCCGACGGCGACGAGGAGACGCCTGAGGAGCTTCGGAGAGATGATTTCATGGTGGCCAAGACCCCGACACGCGGTCTTAGCCGCAACCGCAACGTGGCGCTGAGCCACGCCACCGCTCCCCTGCTGCTGATCAGCGACGACGACGTAGACTATACGGAAGAGGGGCTGGGAAGAGTCATCGACGCCTTCGACGCCAATCCCGACTGCGACATACTGACCTTCCGCTACGTCTCGGCCAAAGCGCCTAAATATTATCCTGACGGGAGCTGCGACCTCAGCCATCCCGCCAAAGGGTACTATCCCACCTCGTTCGAGATCGCCATGCGACGCGGGTCATTGCCGGAGGGACTGCGCTTCGACGAGAACTTCGGCATCGGCGCCACCTTTCCGAGCGGAGAGGAAGACCTCTTCCTCCACGACGCGCTGAGCCATGGGCTTCGCGGCCGATTCCTGCCGGTCGACATCTGCCGACACGACGGAGACACAACGGCTGACCGCCTGCGACGCTCCCCGTCGCTCATCGAGGCAAAAGGAGCAATCGTGCCGCTGCTCTACCCGGGTAGCTGGCCGCTGAGGATGCTGCTGCTGGCGACGAGGAGCGCCCGGAGCGGCGATATGCCGTTCGCCACCTATGTGAAGGCATGGCTGAGAGGAAGACGAAAGGCAAGAAGACTCGGACGACGTTGACATGGAGACCGGACACCCATATTTCAGCATCGTTATGCCGGCCTATAACGCCGGGCGATATGTCGGGGAGGCCTTGCGAAGCATATCGGCGCAGAGCTTCGGCGATTATGAGATAGTGGCCGTCGACGACGGCTCCACCGACGACACCCTGCGGCTGCTGCGCGAATACGCGGAAAGAGAGCCGAGGCTTCGGGTGCTGGCGATGGAGGAGGCGTCGGGCAGCGCGTTCATGCCCCGCAACAAGGCTATGGCGGAGGGCCGGGGGGAATATGTGGTGTGGATAGACGCCGATGATTACGTAGACGCCGACATGCTCGGAAAGATAAGGCGGCGCATCGAGGAGACCGACGCCGATATCGTCTACAACCGGATGATATGGGTGGATCATGGTCGGGAGACAAGGCGTCTTCCGGCCGATGATGTCGACACCTCCCGGGTGTATGCCGGGCGCGAGATGGTGGCTATGACGCTTCTCGACTGGCACGTGGGGACCGGAGGATGCGCCATTCGGCGCAGCATGGCGCTCGCCACACTGGCAAAGCGGGGCACGTATCTGCAAGCCATGAACGCCGACGAGATCTTCACCCGCTATTTCCTGCTCGAAGCCGGGAAAGTGGCCTTTACCGACGCCCGCTACCACTACCGGATGAGCGGGACTTCAGTGACCCACGCGGTGAGGCCTTCGTATTTCGACCGGCTGGAGACCAACCGTCTGCTGCGCGAGATGATGAAGGAGGAATACGGCGAGGATAGCCGTGAATGCCGCCTCGCCAGGCTCCAGGAATACTACCAGTGGATGGACTACTGCATAGACTACGCAGGGCGCCAGAAGGTTGGCAAGGATATAAAGAAAGAGGTGAGGAAGCGGCTGAGGGAGTCACTCCGGCATATCGACATGGATGTCGTGGCCGAGGAATCAGGCGTGATGAAGAGGTGGCTTCTCTCCGCAGGTCTCCCGGTCTTTTTCGGCTGGCTCAGGGTGCGCGACAGAATCAGGGGCATCCTGACCATTGAATGACCCGAGGCCGACTACACGGTCGACCACATAGCGGGGCCGGTGTTTCGACTCGGTGTAGATCTTGCCCACATATTCGCCGATGACACCGAGGGCCATCAGCAGGATTCCGCTGCAGAACCATATCGAGAGCATCAGCGAGGTCCATCCTTCGATTGTCGCCCCCTGGAAATGGCGTATCATGGTGTAGATGAAGACGCCGATTGCCACCGCCACGAATATGATGCCGACCACTGAAATCATCCTTACGGGACGCACCGTGAAGCTCGTAATGCCGTCGATGGCGAAATTGAGCATCTTGCCGAAAGGATATTTGGTCTTTCCGGCCGAACGTGGCTTGCGGTCGTAGGCCACACACACCTGACGGCCGCCGAGCAAGGGCATGATGCCCCGCAGGTAGAGGTTTCGCTCGCCATACCGGAGCAGCCGGGCGAGTGCCCGGCGCCCGAGCAGCCGGAAGTCGCTGTGGTTGCCCACCGTGACCACACCCAAGGAGTGGAGAAGACGGTAGAAGGCGGAGGCGGAGACGCGCTTGAACCAGGAGTCGCTGTCGCGGCGGCGCCTCACTCCGTAGACCACATCGGCTCCGGCACGCCATGCCTCCACCATGTCGGGAATCACCGAGATGTCGTCCTGGAGATCGGCGTCTACGGTGACCACGGCGTCAAAGCCGCAGTCATCGACGAGCGCCATGCCGGCCATGAGGGCGTTCTGGTGGCCTGCGTTGCATGCGAGCCGAAGGGCCGTCGCCTCCCGCGAACGGCTTACGGCCGCCTCCATCTGGCACCAGGTGGCGTCGCGGCTGCCGTCGTCGACATACACCACGCGGCTGTCGCGGCTCGTGAGGCCACGCTCTGCCATCATACTGAGGAGGGTCAGCAAGCTGTCGTTGGTGAGGGGGAAGGCCTCCTCCTCGTTGTAGCATGGCACGACAATGGCCAGGCGGCATGGAGGCCGCAGCGACTGCCGGCTCCCCGCCGACGCCCCGTAGCTGCTATCAATATCCGTCTTCATCTGGAAATCATAGATTCACATCGGTGGAAAACAAAAACCTCTGGCAGGCGACGCCGCTGCCACCCATCGATGCCTTCTGGCGCAGCAGAGTGTCGTTGAGGAAACGGCCGCCGTCTTCATTCGACGTGCCGAAATCGAAATACCTCTTATGGGTCCACCACTCCGTTATCAGCTTATGGAAAAGCGGAGTGAGGAGGTTAAGCTCCCTCGCCAGCGGAGTGGAGGCGATATACTGGCAGTGGGCCACTGCGGGAGTGTCGTAGATCATGACTCCGGCCTGGAGCACGCCGTCGAGACGGGCGCCGAACATCCTTATATTCTCCGGGAAGGCCTCGCGGAGGCGCCTCATCTCATCGGGAGTATGCACCGGCGAGGCATCATAACGCTCATGGAGGCAGGCCGCCACCAGAGCCATGAACTCGTCGGTGTCGCCAAGCTCCCCGTATATGGCGCCGACGCCGGACGCCTTACGGAGCTGACGCCGGCGCATGGTGTTGAAGCCGGGATTCACGCGCAGGTCGATGGTGGTGGAGATAAGGGTATGGGTAAGGGCAGCGCCGCAGCGGAACAGGGCGTAGAGGTCTTCCTGCGAGGGACGGCTGGCGTAGATCCACGGGAGCGGCTTATAATCCACCTCCCTTATCCCCTCCCCGCGGCAGCAGGCGAGCCACTCGCGGAAGAGGAGGAGCATGTCGGCGGAGTCGAAATGAGCCTGTGGCAGTATCCAGCCGCCGTAGGTGAGACCCTGGTGGGAATGGAGAGTGCCGTCGGCGGTGATATTGGCCGGCAGAAGGGCGCGGAGCTTTCCGCGCCTGAAGGCCAGCAGGGAATGGTCGGAGAACCGGTCGGCGTGATATTCGAGATATGCGCGTCGGAAGAGGAACGTGGAATTGCGGGATGTCTGGACAAACTCATCCCATTCACGCCGCATATCAGGGGAATATACGCGCAGCGTCCATTCAGAAGAGGTCGTCACTGTATCCATTCGAGGGGATTTAGCTTGCTGCGGTTTTTCCAAAGCTCGAAATGCAGGATGTGGGCCGAGGGATCGTCCTCATCGGGAGCCACGGATCCGAGGGGCTGTCCGGCCTTCACCATGTCGCCCTTCTTCACGTTGACGTTTCCGAGGTTGCAGTAGATGGTGAAATAATCCCCATGGTTGAGGATCACGACATTACTGTAGCCGGCGAGGCGGTAGATGCTCGACACCCGGCCGCCGTAGACGGCG
>OGQO01003218.1_pt1 | contig 11528 bp, 10 predicted proteins | sample 1553241 | NCBI WGS metagenome assembly OGQO01 (sample SAMEA2579933, study PRJEB22360) | human gut metagenome | biome: human gut; feature: human-associated habitat; material: faeces | place: Denmark | collected 2008/2010
GGGTTCTGTATTTATTATTGTATCATTTACACCGAACAACCAGCTCAGGTCAGAAGGATTTTCGAAAGCATCCATGGAAGGTTCCGTCCTTGGTGCAGTAGTGAATATTATATTAGATCCTATTTTTATTTCGGTACTGGGTATGGGAGCCGGTGGAGCCGCGATTGCAACAATCATCGGGTATATTGCGACGGACGTTTATTATGTGTGGATATATTTGAAAAAGAGTAAAAAGCTGTCGATTGATCCGGGACATATGCATATTAACATGCAAGAATTCAGACAGATTCTGGCAATCGGAATTCCTGCATCGATCACGAACTTTATGCAGAGCTTTGCAGTTACTGTTACAAACAGGAGTCTGCTTGTATATGGAAACAATAAAGTTGCGGCGATGGGAATCGTGATGAAAGTAAATATGATCGCGGCGTTGATTCTGGTTGGATTTGCGTTCGGATGTCAACCGTTGGTTGGTTATAATTATGGGGCAAGGAATAAGAAACGTCTGAAAGAGATTCTCGCATTCTGTTATAAATTCGAATGTGGTCTGGCAGTTATACTGGCAGTAATCTTATCCGCCGGTGCAAGACCCTTGATCCGTGTATTCATGAAGACACCGGAGATTGTAGATTCGGGTGTGCTGATGTTACGTCTACAGCAAGCAGGAATGATGTTTATGGCAGTCGTTCTGGTTACGACCTGTGTATTCCAGTTGGCGGGAAAAGCAATGGGAGCATTCTTGTTATCAGTCAGCCGTCAGGGTGTGATCTATGGAATTGTGATCGTTATTGCTTCACATATGATCGGATATCATGGTGTGTTGGCCGCACAGGCTGTTTCTGATTTCCTGACAGCATTGATGGCTGTTATCCTGCTGAAACATGAGTTGTGGAGTGAATTAACCGATATAAAAAGGAATGAAGAAGCAGTATAGAAGTAGTATAATAAAAAGAAAGTATAGATGCAGGAAGGAAGATATGGATCATGTCATTAGAAAGAGCAAAGAAATATCTGGAAGAAAAAGGTTATGCAGATCACGTGATTGAACTGGAAGAATCAAGTGCGACGGTACAGCTTGCAGCAGAAGCTCTCGGTGTAGAGCAGGGAATGATCGCAAAGACGATGTCATTTCTGGTTGATGGAGAACCAATCCTGATCCTGACAGAGGGAACGGCGAAGGTTGATAACCGTAAATATAAGGATCAGTTTCATGTGAAGGCGAAGATGATTCCATTCGATGAAGTAGAAGAATATATCGGACATGCCCCAGGCGGTGTGTGTCCATTTGGAATTAAAGATGGAATTAAAGTTTATCTAGATGAGTCTCTGAAACGTTTTGAGACGGTATATCCTGCAGCTGGTAATGACCACAGTGCAGTCAGACTTACGATTGCAGAACTGGAAGACGTTGCCGGGGCATGTGGATGGATTGATGTATGTAAAGAAATGTAAAGAAAGAGAGAAAGTGGATTGTCGGTAGATGATCCGCTTTTTTCTATGCATTTGCAAGTCTGTAGTGGAGAATCATTATAATCTACTGTACCGTGAAGATGAAAGAGAATTGATTCCTATCTGTAAACAGATGAATGTCTCACTGATGCCATATAGTCCGCTTGCAGCAGGACACCTTGCAAGACCGACATGGAAATCCGAATCTTTAAGAGGAAGAACGGACAGAGTTGCGGTTGGCAAATATGACCGTATGGAAGACGCAGATATGAAGATTGTCACCCGCGTACACGAACTTGCAGAAAAGTATCAGTGTAAGATGTCGCAGATCACAATCGCATGGCAGTGGGCAAAAGGTGTTACTTCGCCGATCATCGGTGCAACGAAGATGCAGTATCTGGATGATGCGGCAGGTGCATTGAACGTTCGACTGACAGCAGAAGGCATTGCATATCTGGAAGAGTGTTATGTACCACATCCGATTGTTGGTGCGATTGATAAGAATCCGGCGCAGGGTGTGATGTTGTTGGATGAGAAGAAATAGAGAAAATTATGAATAGACAGTAAAGCAGATGGAGAATATCTGGTTGATAAAATTAATATTTCAGAAAGGCAAGTATCACAAAAAAAGATACTTGCCTTTTTCGTAACTATGCGATCAGAAGAAACTATCAATGATGGGTACTGTCGCGCTAGATTATATTTTTACTGGAATGGAAGGAGAAAAAGTGCTGCATACCCGGAGCCGGGAATATGTTGTGAATGAAATATGGAAGTAGATTTTTCATTTTACGGGTACACAAATTTTTTGAAAAAATTAGCACTCACCTCTTGACAGTGCTAATAATGCGTGCTATAGTACAGATAGAACAAAGGAAGAGAGATAAAGAATCAAAGATATGAAGCCGACAGCATTCATACAAGATTCAAACATCCGGAATCCCGAAGTTCCAGCAAACAACACCTCGGAATTCTCCGATCGTGCTAATTATAAATTTTTATCATTTGGAAGGAGATATGACTTATGATGATGCCTAGTATTTTTGGAGAAAACTTATTTGATGACTTTATGAACGATTTTTCATTCCCAACATTCCCGAATGTTGACAAAGAACTGTATGGAAAACACGCAAAGAACTTAATGAAGACAGATGTAAAAGAGACAGAGAATGCATATGAGATAGACATTGACTTGCCGGGATTTAAGAAAGATGAGATCCAGATGGAACTGAAAGACGGCGTACTTACCGTCAGTGCAGCCAAAGGACTGGACAAAGATGAGGAAGACAAGAAAGGTAATTACATTAGAAAAGAGCGTTATGCAGGCAGCATGAGCAGAAGCTTCTATGTAGGAAAACATGTAACCGTAGAGGATGTACATCCGAAATATGAAAGTGGAATCCTTTCCTTCAGTGTTCCGAAAGCAGAAGCAAAACCGGTAGAAGAGAAGAAACATTACATTTCAATCGAAGGTTAATGACAGGCAGATGCGGGAAACGATAAGTGACGGTATAGCCTGTATGGCAAAAGAGTAAACGTACCCCACAGGTGTTAAGCCTGTGGGGTACAATATCATAAAGAGAAAATAATCAGGATAACGTAAGAAGCTCACAATTCCACGAAATCCTGTTCACATAGATGAAAATAATAGAAAATAATATAGAATAAATGACGGGAGGGAGAACTATGGCGGCAAAAAGAGATTATTATGATGTTCTTGGAATCAGCAGGAGTGCGGACAAGAGTACAATAAAAAGAGCATATCGTAAACTGGCCAAGAAATACCACCCGGATACCAATGCCGGAAATGCACAGGCAGAAGAAAAGTTCAAGGAAGCGACAGAAGCCTATAATGTGCTGAGTAATCCGGAGAAAAAGAAATTATATGATCAGTTTGGCCATGCAGCTTTTGATGGCAGTGCAGGCGGCAGTGGAGCATATGGCTATGGAAACGGACCTGGCGGCGGTACTTACAGTTATACCGGACCGAATGGAAGCTTCCATGAATATCATTTCGAAGGCGGCGATATGGACGATATCCTGAAGAATATATTTGGCGGCGGATTCTCGGAAGGCAGCGGAAGCGGGTTCCATGGATTTGGCGGATTTGGAAATAGTGGATCAGGAAGGACACGTACGTCCGGAAGAAGTTATGAAAGCAGCGGATTCGGAAATGGATTTGGAAATCATGGATTCGGCGGAGGAGGAAATTTCCGTCAGGATGGTTCCGATGTGACCGCTGAGATAGATGTGACATTTGACGAGGCTGCATTTGGAGGAGATAAAGTCATCCGGCTGTCAGACGCACAGGGCAGTAATGCAGCAGGAAAATCACTGAAAGTGCATATCCCGGCCGGCATCAGTGACGGAAAAAGTATCCGTCTGCGTGGCAAAGGAATGCCTGGACTTTCAGGAGGCAAGGCAGGAGATCTGTTGCTGAAAGTGAGAGTTGGTAAACGACCGGGGTTTGAACGAAAAGATATGGATGTATATTCAACTGTCATGATTCCGTTTACCACAGCAGTATTAGGTGGTGAAGCAGTTGTACAGACGCTTACCGGAAGGGTAGTGTGCAAGATTAATCCGGGAACACAGTCCGGAACAAAGATTCGGTTAAAAGGTAAAGGAATCGTGTCTATGAAGGATGCAGGAAGATATGGAGATCAGTATGTGACTGTTCAGATAGATGTACCAAAGAATCTAAGCAATGAGGCAAAAAGAAAATTGAAAGAATTCGAAACTGCGTGTAAGAACGGAAGCAGAGGGGCAGCATAATTTATAAATTGTTATGCATCATTTTATCCAAAAGGATTTAGATAAAAATTCAGGAAAGGTAAAATGATGCATTTTTTCTGTATTGACGCTCACTTTGGAAAGAATTATAATAAAATAATTAGAGACAATGAATTTGTATACCCATACAGGTTATTGAAATATATGCTAAGGAGATAAGTAAGATGAGCAAGATTATTTTAACTGGTGACCGACCGACAGGACGTCTTCACGTTGGTCATTATGTAGGTTCTTTGAAAGAACGTGTAAAATTACAGAATTCAGGAGAATATGACGAGATTTATATTATGATCGCAGATGCGCAGGCATTGACTGATAATGCCGAACATCCGGAGAAGGTACGTCAGAATATTATGAACGTAGCATTGGATTATCTGGCATGCGGAATCGATCCTGAGAAATGTCACATTTTTATTCAGTCCATGGTTCCGGAACTGACAGAGTTAACATTCTATTATATGAATCTGGTAACCGTATCCAGAGTACAGAGAAATCCTACGGTAAAAGCTGAGATCCAGCAGAGAAACTTTGAGGCAAGTATCCCGGTTGGTTTCTTCTGCTATCCGATCAGTCAGGCTGCAGATATCACGGCATTCCGCGCGACAACAGTTCCGGTTGGAGAAGATCAGATGCCTATGATCGAGCAGTGTAAAGAGATTGTTCACAAGTTTAACAGTGTATATGGAGAGACTCTGACTGAGCCTGAGATCGTACTCCCATCTAACAAGTCATGCTTAAGACTTCCGGGTATCGATGGAAAGGCCAAGATGAGCAAATCACTTGGAAACTGTATCTATCTTTCTGATGAAGAAGATGTTGTTAAGAAGAAAGTAATGTCCATGTTCACAGATCCGAACCACCTGCGCGTGGAAGATCCTGGACAGGTAGAAGGCAATCCGGTATTCATTTATCTGGATGCATTCTGCAAGGATGAATATTTCGAAGAATTCTGGCCGGAATATAAGAATCTGGATGAACTGAAAGCACACTATCAGCGTGGAGGTCTGGGTGATGTCAAAGTGAAGAAATTCCTGAACAAGGTTCTTCAGGAAGAGCTGGCACCAATCCGTGCAAGAAGAAAAGAATGGGAGCAGAAGCTTCCGGAAGTATTCGAAATCCTGAAAGAAGGAAGCAGGGTAGCTGAGGCGAAAGCAGCAGAGACATTGAAAGATGTAAAGGCTGCTATGAGAATCAACTATTTTGATGATGAAGATTTCCTGAACTAGGAATCTGCGGACAGCTGAAAAATCATTATATTGCATTTGTTAATATGAAAATAAAATCCTCAAAATATCAGACGACACCTGGTATTTTGGGGATTTCTTTTGTTAAGAATTGCGGTATAATAAAACTATCAGTAAAAAAAGCAAATTGTATAGATAATACGGGAGTGAAGGGGTGTAATGCTATGAAAGAGATAACGAAAGAGACACTTCTGAAAGCTATGAAATCGCGAGATGCGGGAGAGCATCCGGTATTTCGTGAATGTGAATTCAAAGACATGGATCTAAGCGGAATGGATCTGCATAATATGGACTTCACATTGAGTTCCTTTCAAAATGTAAATCTGGTACGTGTGAATTTTGAAAACTGCAGTGTGGAAAATGCATTATTCGACGGCAATTCCCTGCATGGTGCAAATTTTCAGAATGCAAATATGAAGACGGCAGCATTCCGTGGATGTGATATGCGGGAATGCAACTTCAAAGGAGCCAACCTTTACGGGGCTGTATTGGAGCATGCGAAGCTAGATGACATTCAGTCAGACGAAGCAACGCAGTGGTTCCGCATGCACTGTCCGGAGACCGGACCGATCCTTGGCTATAAGAAATGTGTGAATGACAGAGTGGTACAGCTTCTGATCCCGGCAGATGCTAAACGGACTTCGGCAACACTTCCTTCCTGCCGGTGCAGCAAGGCAAAGGTACTTTCGATAAAAAATTTTGATGAAACGGAAGAATTCGAAGAAGCCTGGTCGCTGGTCGATGAGAATTTTGTATACAGAAAAGGACAGTGGGTGGAGGTCAAAGATTTTAACGAGGACAGATGGATGGATTCCACGACGGGGATTCATTTCTGGATGAACAGAAATGAAGCACTCGGGTATTAAATCCCCTGCATTGGAAAAAGTTTACTGATAGATGAGAAAGAAAAATAAATGGAGGTGCAAAAGGCAAATGAAAGCAGACATCAGATGGTTAGATGATCCGCAGGTATTTCGTGTGAATCGTCTGGATGCACACAGTGATCATAAGTTTTATGAGAATAAAGAAGATTATAAGAAGCAGGATCAGCGGTTAAAACAATCGTTAAATGGAATCTGGAAGTTCCACTATTCAGTGAATGCATTGGAACGTCCGGCTGATTTTTATCAGAAATGGTTTAACTGTAAAAATTTTGATGAAATGAAAGTGCCACAGCATATAGAACTGGCGGGATACGATAAGATTCATTATATCAATACGATGTATCCGTGGGAAGGACATATTTACAGAAGACCGGCAGGATATGGAAAAGAAAAAGGGAAAGGTATGTTCAGCCAGGCCGAATATAATCCGGTAGGTTCTTATATCCGGAAGTTTGATCTGAATGACGGACTGAGAGGAAAGAGGATTATCTTAAGTTTTGAAGGTGTGGAACAGGCATTCTATGTATGGGTGAACGGAGAGTTCGTGGGGTATGCAGAAGACAGCTTTACGGTTTCGGAATTTGATATTACATCATATGTAAAAGATAAAGATAATCTGCTGGCAGTGGAAGTACATAAGCGCAGTACGGCGGCATTTCTAGAAGACCAGGATTTCTTCCGGTTTTTTGGTATTTTCAGAGATGTGAACCTGTACGGAATACCGGCGGTTCATGTTGAAGATCTGTGGATCCGTCCGAAGTATCATCCGGAAGATGGAAAGGCAGAACTGGAGCTGGATATCCGATTATCACAGAAAAAGAAAGAAAATAATATCCAGGGTAAAATAAAAGTTTCTTTGCAAGATATCTATAGTGATGAAAATCATGTATTACTGGATGAAACGGAGAATCTGAACAACCCGGTGATCCAGAAGAATCTTCCGGTAGAAGGATCAGTGAACAATGAGATTCAGTTCCGTTATGAATTAGAAGAATCCGTACATGCATGGAGCAATGAAGATCCGTATCTGTATGAGCTTCTGATAGAAGTTCAGAATGAAAAAGGCGAGACAGTAGAAGTGGTTCCATATCAGATTGGATTCCGTAAGATAGAATTAAAAGGCAGAAAGATGCTGCTGAATGGAAAACGTCTGATCATCAATGGTGTAAACCGGCATGAATGGAATGCCAGAAGCGGAAGATGTATTACCGAAACTGATGAGAAATGGGATATCGAATGTATCAGACGCAATCATATCAATGCAGTCAGAACCTGCCATTATCCGGATCATATTTCATGGTATTACAGATGTGATCAGGCGGGGATCTATCTGATGGCAGAGACAAATCTGGAGACACATGGATCGTGGCTGAAACAAGGTGTGATTGAACCGTCGTGGAATGTTCCGGGAAGTATCGGATGCTGGAGAGGATGTACATTAGACAGGGCAGTATCGAACTTTGAATCATTTAAGAATCATGTGTCGGTACTCTTCTGGTCACTTGGAAATGAATCGTATGCCGGTGATATCCTGGTGGAGATGAACCGTTACTATAAAGAAAAAGATCCGGACAGACTTGTGCATTACGAGGGCGTGGCAGAGAACCGGCCTTATGAGGATTTAATTTCTGATATGGAGAGCCAGATGTATGCTCCGCCGGAGAAGATAAAAGAATATCTGGAAAATAATCCGAAGAAACCATTTATCTTATGTGAATATATGCATGATATGGGAAATTCTCTGGGAGGAATGGAATCTTATATCAGATTACTGGATCAGTATGAGGATTATCAGGGAGGCTTCATCTGGGATTATATCGATCAGGCACTGTTCGTGAAGGATGAAGTGACAGGACGTGATGTATTGCGTTATGGTGGTGACTTTGATGACAGGCCATCGGATTATGAATTTTCGGGAAATGGAATTTTATTTGCGGACAGAACGGAAAAGCCGGCAATGCAGGAGGTGAGACATTACTATGGATTACGCAGATAGAGGAAAATTAGGAATTGTGTATGGAGATGTAACACTTGGAGTACACGGAGAAGACTTTCATCTGATCTTTTCTTATCAGACAGGCGGTCTGGAATCCATGGTAAAGCATGGAAAGGAATGGCTGTATCGCACACCGAAGCCGACATTCTGGAGAGCAACCACAGACAATGATCGTGGAAATGGATTCCCGTTTAGAGCCGGTATGTGGATGACTGCCGATATGTTCCAGAAATGTGTGGATATCCAGGTACGGATAGACGGAACCAAGATAGAAAAACCGAGCGCACCGGTAAATAATAAATATTCGGATAAAGAAACTGCGGAACGTGTGGAAGTTATATTTACATATGAGACATTAACTGTTCCGTCAACACAGGTAAAGGTATCGTATCTGGTATTTGCTGATGGAAATGTCAGAGTAAGAGCGCACTATTACGGGAAAGAGGGAATGCCGGAGCTCCCTGCATTCGGTATGCGCTTTGTCATGCCGACAAAGGCAGACGGATTCGTTTATGAAGGATTATCGGGTGAGACATATCCGGATAGAAAAGCCGGGGGTATTCACGGAATTTATGAAGTAGAGGGTCTTCCGGTTACACCGTATCTGGTTCCGCAGGAATGTGGCATGCATATGGATACCGAGTGGGTGACAGTGAAGAGAAGTACGGTTTTGGATAACCGGAATCGTCATATAGAACAAAGTGGACTTACATTCCGGGCGGGCAGTGAGATCAATCATTCCACGTTTGCATTTTCATGTCTTCCTTATACTGCAGAAGAACTTGAGAATGCAACGCATCAGGAAGAGCTGCCGCCGGAAAGAAGAACGGTACTTTGTATCTATGGAGCGGTCCGTGGTGTAGGCGGAATCGACAGCTGGGGCTCTGACGTGGAAGAACAGTACAGGATTCCTGGAAATAAGGATATTGAAGTAGAATTTATAATGTAGATCTGCTTTTCAGGTAATTATCAGATGTGTATCGATACTTCGCTTGGTGAAGACTATGTGCTCAATACCGTACTGGATCTGGTGAAGAATGTAAATCGCCGTGTATCCGAAAGCAGAGCAGAATAAGAATTATCTCCTGAAAACTTGACATGAATATATGGATGCGATAGATTAATTTATGGATTTGAGAGTATGAAGGAGAGAAACATATGAATTTACATGAATTCCTTATTGTGTGTCCACTGGTATTTCTTGCCGGATTTGTCGATGCGATTGCCGGAGGTGGCGGATTGATCTCATTACCGGCATATATGTTCGCAGGGATTCCGGTACACCATGCGATTGCGACAAATAAATTATCATCAGCGACTGGAACAGCAGTGTCGACATGGCACTTGGTGAAGAGCAAATGTGTTGACATATTTTTAGTCCCGGGTACGGTAGCCTGTGCATTTGTGGGTTCAATTGCGGGGGCGAACCTGGCGCTGATCATCAGTGACAAAGTACTTAAGACGGTACTGGTATTTGTGCTTCCTGTTGTTGCATTCTGTGTATTGCGGGACAAGGATCTGAAACCGGTGATACCGGAAGGATTTACCAGAAAAAAACAGTATCTGATCATGGCAGCATGTTCTTTTGTGATCGGCATCTATGATGGATTCTACGGACCGGGAACCGGAACATTTTTACTGCTTGCATTTACCAAATTAGGAAAGCTTGATATGGAGAAGGCAACCGGTAATGTGAAGGTCGTCAATCTGACATCGAATATATCGGCATTGATCACATTTATTCTTGCAGGAAAGATTCTTTGGGTGCTGGGACTTTCGGCGTCGGTATTCAGCATTGCCGGACATTATCTTGGCGCACATATGGTTGTGAAGAACGGCGTAAAGATCATTAAGCCGATCATCCTGCTGGTGTTGGCGTTATTGCTGATCAAGATTGTCCTGGGAATATAAAAATGAATGAAATCCTTAAAGTGGAGTGATATGAAAAATCTTTTGCTTTAGGGATTTCGGAAAGGCATCTAAAGCGAACGGCGGTAAATATTGTATCTGCCCGGCGTGCAGTGCAGGCGGAGCAATCCTGGATAAGAAAGATGAAATACTTTAAATTGTCATGTATTTGAAAGAAGCTGTCGGCGGCAGGGTATGTGTTTGGAAAGAAGCTTTTGAGTTGGGAGGGAGAATTTTTTAATTTTCCCTCCCAAATTTAGTGTATTGCAGTAAAAGAGTTCACAGTGTATAATGTACCCATGATTTTTAGAAATGAGGTACAACATGGAAAATCCAAATAGAAACTTTAAATCCCAGACCTGTGAAGATTTCATAGAAGTTCTTGCAAGTAAAGCAGCTGTTCCGGGCGGCGGCGGGGCATCGGCGTTAGCCGGAGCCATCGGGATCGCACTTGGTAATATGGTCGGAAGTCTGACTGTAGGAAAGAAGACCTATGCAGATGTAGAAGAAGAGATCATCGAATGCAAAAAACAGGCAGATGAGATTGCAAAAGAATTTTTAGAACTGATGGATAAGGATGCGGAAGCATTTGAGCCGCTCAGTAGAGCATACGGACTTCCGAAGTCTACGCCGGAAGAGATTGCAGAAAAAGAAGAGATCATGGAGAATGCACTGAATGTGGCATGTGGTGTTCCGATCGAGATCATGAAGACCTGTGCCAGAGGCATTGACCTTGTCGAAGTATTTGCTGCAAAGGGCAGCCGGATCGCATTAAGTGACGCTGGAGTCGGAGCAACACTTTTAAAATCTGCCATGCAGGGCGCATCATTGAATGTATACATCAATACGAAATCAATGAAAGACAGAAAAAGAGCGGAAGAACTCAATCAGCTGGCAGATTCCCTCCGGGAAGAATATGAAGCAAAAGCAGACCGTATATTTGCGGAAGTAAGCAGCCGCATCCGGTAAAGACAGTGTTAGAAAGAAAAAGAAAGTAGAAAGAAAGCAGCAGGACAAATAATGGCAAAATTACTATTAGGAAAAGAAGTAAATGCTTCTATTAATGAAGAAATCAAGGCAAAAGTAGAAAAGTTAAAAGCACAGGATATTACACCGACGCTTGGAATCATCCGTATCGGCGAAAGAGAAGACGATATCGCATATGAAAAAAGTGCAGCAAAACGATGTGAGACGCTTGGCGTAGCATATGAGAAATTCCTTCTTCCGGCAGATGTAAAAGAAGAAGAGGTATTA
>OGQO01003221.1_pt1 | contig 11518 bp, 8 predicted proteins | sample 1553241 | NCBI WGS metagenome assembly OGQO01 (sample SAMEA2579933, study PRJEB22360) | human gut metagenome | biome: human gut; feature: human-associated habitat; material: faeces | place: Denmark | collected 2008/2010
GCATAGCTGAAATCGCCCTTGTATGTCCTTATATTCACGTGTATTCCTTTTCCGGCGGCTCTGAAATCGTTTCGCTTCCATTTTATCACAAAAACAAGCTGTTGTCAATTGCTTTAGCAGTAAACTGTTTAATCCGACGATGTCCGTCGAGCTGTTAGACAAGATTTTGTCGAACAACTTGACATAGCCTTGTCAATATAGCTTTACACATTTTACTCAAAAATTTATTCCATTGCGGCCGCCGGTTTGCCCGTCTTATCCGAGTAATATCTGCGACGCTTCTCTGCCGGAGGCATTCCGCCTATCGACGAGCATATCCGCCTGTTATTCCAATAACTCATGTAGTAGCGCCAGATCATTGTTTTCAGCTATTCTGTCGTGTAATCCGTACTTTTTCTGCCGCGGCTGTAAAACAGTTCATTCTTCATTCTCGCCCACATACTTACGCAGCGGGCGTTGTCATGACATCTGCCTCCGGCGCTATTCATGCTTTGCCTTACTCCATACTCGTTCAGCGCAGCTCTGTATGAATCACTTGTGTACTGGCTCCCGCGGTCGGAGTGGAGTACCGCACCGCAAAATTCGGGATACGCTGCCGTTGTATTCTCGACAGTTGCAGCGCACAGTTCAGCTATCATATTGTCGTCCATTGACAGCCCGACAGCCGTCAGGTCGTAACAATCAAATATTGCCGACACATATAGCTTGCCATTTTTACCTTTGACTTCTGTGATATCAGTTACGCATTTGCTGAAAGGCTTGTCGGCTTTAAAATCGCGTTTCAGCAGGTCGTCTGACTTTCGTGCTTCACGGTCTGCTTTCGTGATTCCATTCGGTTTTCGGTTGGGTCTGTGCGTTATTCCAATGGCTGTCATTACGCGGTATACCGTGGTTTCACTTGGTATTCCTGAACCCGGATATTTAAGGGCAGCGCCTTATGCATTCGCTCCCTGCCGTATGTATCGTTGCATTCGTCTTCGCTGAGTATCCAAAGTCACGCTGAATAAAACAAAATCGACACGCTCAAACAGGTGAACTCACGCGTCTGATTTTGTTACGCTGTGCTTTATTCAGCGTGACTTTATATCATTTTTGCCGCCAGTTCTTCGTGCTTCCAGGGTTTATTACGATTTTTCAGATATTCGTGAAATCCCTGACGTGTCACTTTCGGCGCTTTGCAGCAGAATGAAAACCTGCCTTTTGCGCCTCCATCGCAGGTTTTGAGCGCAATGAACTTCATTCGCTCCTGCTTGTTTACTTCCGACGGCTCGCAGCGAAAAAAGCTGCCGCCTCATTCAGAAAGTTCCTCTCCTCCTGAAGCCGCTTGTTCTCTTTGTTCAGCCGCTTTACCTCGCTTCGCAGCTGCCGGATTTCCTCAGCCAGGCTCATTGCGTTTTCGGGGGTTCGCTCCTCTATGTCCAGGTCGCCGTTCTTTGCTGCCTGCACCCACCCGTACAGCGTTCTATACGGTACCTTCAGTTCCTCGCTGGCTCGCTTAACTCCTATTTCCAGCGCCAGCTTTAATGACTGCTCCTTGTAACTCCTGTCGTATTTCTTTGCTTATGGCATATTCCTCACCCTCATGGTTTTAGTATATTCTTTTGAGCAAGAGTGGGTCAAGTTTTATTATACAACATCAAAATGCAATAAAAATTATAAAAAATGTGTTTAGGACTTGATTTTCTTGATGAAATGATATATACTTTTATTAAAGATTTTAATTAAGAGGTGCAATATGCTAATCAAAGGGAACAATTTAAATAAAAGCCGAGTAGCAAAGTTCATTCTGAAAAAAGAAGAATCTTCTAAGCCTGAAATAGCGAACGAGCTTGGATTGAGTATGCCAACCGTGCTGCAGATTGTAAAAGAGCTCACCTTGAGTGGGCTGATAGCTGAATCGGGGAAATACGAATCTACCGGCGGAAGAAAAGCCAGTGTGCTTTCTGTTGTTCCGGAACATAGGTTTTCCATAGGAATAGATATTACTGCAAATCATATAAGCTGTGTTGTGATAGATTTGTGTGGAAAGATAATTCACAAAACCAGAGTAAAATCTGTTTTTGAAGATACACAAAACTATTTTGACAAAGCCGCTGACATAATGAATAGGATTATTGATGAAAGCGGCGTTGATAAAGCAGCAATTCTTGGTGTGGGAGTATCTCTTCCCGGAATCGTTGACAAATCCGCAGAAACCCTTGTGCGTTCACACGTTTTGAAGCAAGAGCATATGAGCCTGCGATATTTATCACAGAGTATAGGATATCCCACTGCTTATGAAAATGATGCCAACAGCGCACTGCTCGCCGAAATGAGATATATAGACAGTGATATGATATACCTTTCACTCAGCAGCAGCGTTGGCGGGGCGATTTATTTCAATGGCAGTATATATGAGGGGCACAATCATAGATGCGCCGAGTTCGGACATATGATAATCGAGCCCAATGGCAGACAGTGCTATTGCGGAAAGAACGGCTGTGTCGATGCGTACTGTTCTGCGCAGGTGCTGCTTAAATATGCAGATACTCTCGAAATATTTTATGAACGCCTTGAAGACGGTGACAGCGAAATATCGAATGTCTGGAACAGTTATCTTGAACATCTTGCTATAACAATTTCAAATCTGCGAATGATTTTTGACTGTGATATTATGATAGGAGGATATGTTGGAGGTTATATTAAGAGTTATATGGCACAGTTGAGCCAAAAGACTGCTCGATATAACAAATTTGAAAAAGACACTATGTACATTAAGAACTGTACGTATGAAAAAGAAGCGTCTGCAGTCGGGGCAGCAATGTATTTTGTTGATAAGTATTTTAATGAACTCTAATAAGGTGACGGAGCGCACATGAATTTATGTGCGCTTTTTGTTTAATATTAATAAAAATCCTCGCAGAATTTATAATTATATACAAATCCTTAAAAACTTTTTTAAAATGCTTGACAAAAGTTAAGAAGCGGTATATACTGTAATCAAGTTAAATAAAGCGTTTTATAAAAGCTGATATTTAACTACTTCCACCAAAAGAATAATTCTGCAAAGGAGAGATAATTATGTTACAGCAGGTAATGACAAATCCCAAGGAAATCACTTTTCGTGAGGTTCCCGTTCCCGAAATCACGGCGGAGCAGGTGCTTGTAAAAATCAAAAGAATAGGCATCTGTGGTTCTGACATCCATGTTTATCACGGAAAGCACCCATTTACCAGCTACCCCGTGACACAGGGACACGAAGTATCCGGCGAGATTGTAAAGCTCGGCGAAAATGTAAAGGGTTTTACCGTTGGTCAGAAGATAACCATTCAGCCTCAGGTGGTATGCGGAGAATGCTATCCTTGCCGTCACGGAAAGTATAATCTGTGTGAAAAGCTTAAGGTTATGGGATTCCAGACCACAGGTACAGCGTCGGAATATTTCGCTGTTGACGCTGCAAAGGTAACTGCTCTCCCCGAGGAAATGTCCTATGATGAAGGTGCAATGATAGAGCCGCTTGCCGTTGCGGTACACGCAGTAAAGCGTGCGGGCGATGTCAAGGGAATGAAGATAGCCGTGCTGGGTGCGGGTCCTATCGGTATTCTTGTCGCACAGACCGCGAAGGGACTGGGCGCTGAGAGCGTCATGATAACAGATGTAAGTGACCTTCGTCTTGAGAAAGCAAAGGAATGCGGCGTTGATTTCTGCGTGAACACCAGAAAAAAGGATTTCGGCGATGCAATGCTTGAGGATTTTGGTCCTGACAAGGCAGATGTAATTTATGACTGCGCCGGCAATGACATCACCATGGGACAGGCAATAAAATACGCAAGAAAAGGCAGCTCAATAATCCTTGTTGCGGTATTTGCAGGAATGGCAAATATTGACCTGGCTGTCCTCAATGACCATGAGCTTGACCTCAACACCTCTATGATGTACAGAAATGAGGACTACATTGAGGCTATCCGCCTTGTGAATGAGAATAAGGTGTTGCTCAAACCGCTTATCTCAAAGCATTTTGCGTTCAAGGACTACAAGGCTGCGTATGAGTACATAGACGCAAACAGAGAAACTACCATGAAGGTAATAATGGATATTGACAAGTGACCGACTGTGAGGGGTGGGCTATGAAAGAGAATGATACCAATATAAAAGTACCGTTTATCAGCAAGCTGGCTTACGGAATGGGAGATGTGGGCTGTAATTTCAGCTGGATGTTCGTCGGCAATTTCCTTATGATTTTCTATACTGATGTGTTCGGAATAAGCATGAGCGCAGTTGCCGCACTAATGCTTTTTTCAAGGTTCTGGGACGCAATAAATGACCCGATAGTCGGCGGTCTTACAGACAGTACAAAGACACGTTGGGGAAGGTACCGTCCGTGGCTGCTTATAGCTGCACCGCTTACGGCGGTAGTTCTTATTGCATCATTTTGGGCACATCCCGATTGGAATGATACTGTGAAGATTGTGTATATGATAATCACCTAATGCATACTCGTTCTGGGATATACCTGTGTAAACATTCCCTACGGAACGCTTTGCGGCGCTATGACGCAGAATATTGAAGAACGTGCAAAGATAAACACATTCCGCTCTGTAAGCGCAATGATTGCGATAGGTGTGATTAACATCATAACCATACCGCTTATTTCAAAGCTCGGTAACGGCAGCGATCAGCAGGGCTACTTGCTTGTTGCGATTCTTTACGGTATCATTTTTGCATTATGTCATATTTTCTGCTTTGCCAAAACAAAGGAGGCTGTCACAGTCCCGGAAAAGAAGAAGATTCCCATTAAGCTGCAGATTAAAACAGTTGCACAAAACAAGCCCTATCTGCTTGCGCTGATTGGACAGTTTCTTTTCGGCGTAACCTTATATGGCAGAAATGCAGACGCTTTGTATTACTTTAAGTATGTTGAGGGCAGCGAGACCTTGTTTACAACCTATTCGTTGGTAATCATTATACCATCCATCATAGGAGCAGGTCTGTTCCAGATACTGTTTAAGCTAACGGAAAATAAAGGCAGAACCGCATCTATTCTCGCATTCTGCACCGGTGTTTCTATGCTCTCTCTTTATCTGTTCAGCCCTGTGGAGTCTGCCGTTGCTTTCTACATTTTCTCGGGACTGACGCAGTTCTTTTTTGCGGGATTTAATACAGCCATCTATGCGATAATTCCTGATTGCGTTGAATACGGAGAATGGAAAACAGGCATAAGGAATGACGGATTCCAGTACGCATTCATTTCACTCGGAAATAAGATTGGAATGGCAATTGGCACATCAGTCCTTGCCGCAGCACTAAGCTGTGCCGGTTTTGAAGCAAATATAAAGCAGAATGAAGCTGTTCTGTCTATAATGAAACATAGCTTTTCAACTATTCCGGGAGTGCTTTGGATAATTACGGCGGTGGTTCTGTTCTTCTATCGGCTTAATAAAAAATCCTACAACAAAATTGTGGATGAAATCAAGGAAAGGAAGGCTGAAAATGTTTGATATAGCTGCTTTAGGCGAGATACTTATAGATTTTACCATGCAGGGCTTTAACACGCAGGGACAGCGAATTTTTGCTCAGAATCCCGGAGGCGCCCCCGCAAATGTGGCGGCGGCTGTCGCTAAGTTAGGCGGAAAAGCTGCTTTTCTGGGCAAGGCAGGAGATGATATGCACGGACATTTCCTGAAAGACACATTGATGTCCTGCAATATAGACTGCACAGGTTTTTCGCTCAGCAAGGATTATTTCACGACTCTTGCCTTTGTTGATGTAAAGACCAATGGTGAGCGTGAATTCTCCTTTGCAAGAAATCACGGAGCAGATAAGATGCTGGCAGTCGAGGAAATCCCTGAGGATATAATCACACAGAGCAAAATTCTGCATATTGGTTCAATATCCCTTACAGATGAGCCTTGCAGGTCTGCAACGGTTTACGCAGTAAATACTGCAAGACAGAACGGAGTGATAGTATCCTATGACCCAAATTTCCGGGCTTCTCTCTGGAAAGATAAAAACGAAGCCATTAACACTATGAGAAGCATGATACAGTATGCTGACTTAATGAAGATTTCCGAGGAAGAAACAGAACTGCTAACAGGCAAAGCAGACTATACCGAAGCAGCTGATATCTTAATCGGACAGGGTGTGAAAATAGTGGCAGTGACTCTTGGAAAGAAGGGTGCATTCGTTAGGACAGAAAAAGGCGGTATTCTTGTAAAGGGCTTCACTAACAGTGCTGTTGATGCAACAGGAGCAGGCGACGCATTTTGGGGAGGATTTCTTTACAAACTGGCGGAGAGCGGAAAAAAACTATGCGAACTTACGCCGGAGGAAGTGTCCGAATTTGCCGATTTTGGAAACGCTTCAGCAAGCGTTTGCGTTGAGAACTATGGTGCCATACCCGCAATGCCTACGCTGGAACAGGTTCTCAAAAAACAGAAGGAAGAGAGGCAGAAATAATATGTCTATGGACGATAATTTCACAGGAATTCAGCACATCGGTATCCCTACGAACGACATAGAGGCAACGATTGCGTTTTATCAGAAGTTGGGTTTTATCCCTGTACTTAGAACCGTAAATGAGCAGGCAAATGAAAAGGTTGCATTTTTAAGATTGCACAATTTGAATATCGAAACCTATGAAAACAAGGCGGCTGAAATGAAAACAGGGGCAATAGACCACATTGCGATAAATTGCGTGTCAATAGAAGACGCTTTTTCCTACATAAACAAAGAAGGTCTTAACACCACATCGGATACGATACATTTCCTGCCGTTCTGGGAACATGGTGTACGTTTTTTCGCAATTGAAGGACCTAACTGCGAGAAGATTGAATTCAGTCAATTCCTATAAGTCAGAGATAACTTAAAAGACGGTTGTTATTAGGAAGTGATGATTCCTTTTTGGAGAGATCAATCTGCTGCTGTCCAGCGAAAAAAACTTAGTATGCCTAATGGAATAGGAGATTTGGTACATTAGCAAAAATTCAAACTGCCGCTTTAGCTTGAACAAGGTTTTGGATAACCTCGGTCAAGACCAAAGCGGCAGCCTTTTTGCTTTATTTAGAACGGCACAATTTCGTGAGTTGGAAAGTCTGTATGGCGAACAGAATGAGCATCTCAGAACAGCCTGTGTTCTCCGGCAAGGAAAATACTGTCCGCTGCCTTGCCTTCGGTTTCAAAAATGACGATAGTGTTTTTCCCGATTTGCAGCAACGGAGCGGGAATGTACAATCTTTTCTGCGGACCTATCTCCCAGAAACGCCCGATGTTAAAGCCGTTCACAAACGCGCAGCCCTTGCCGAAACCGTCAGTGTCAAGGAACGTGTCGCAGGGTTCGTCTATGTCAAGTTCAAACCTGTAAAATGCAGGGGTATTCTCGATATATCCGATGCCGAAATCTAACGCCGCTATCTGCCTTTCGTCCAGCGGCAGCGGGTAAATCTCAAAACCGAAGTGCCTGTGGTCGTTGATTTTCACGCCGCCGGAAATTCCCTTGCGCTGGTTTTCAAGACCTGTGCCGAAATTCTCGCGTCCGGTATTTTCGCACAGCAGGTCGATAATACCGCTGGTGCGCTTTTGCTGCGGCTCGAATTTCTCCCACATATTCTCAGCAAACGCCGTATAAACAAATTCGCCGTTGTGATAGCACTGAACTCTGTCCGCGGCGCCCTCCAGCCGTATCTCGCTGACAGTTTCAACGTCCCTGATTTTCGTTCGGTAAAGGATATAGCCGTAATCCTGTCCGATATCCTCCATTGTCAGGGGATACGAGGATTTCACCGAGACGCTTATTTTGTCAAGCACGGAAAACAAGTCCGTCTTTCCCGTGCAGGAAATTCTGCCGTAAGCCCTACGCCTGATTTCAGTTGTGAGCGGGATTTCATGTATATCGGTATATTTTGCGATAACCTCTTTAAAAAGACGGTATTTTTCGGTAATCTGCCCGTCCTCTGTAAGAGGCGCGTCATAATCGTACGAAGTAACGTCTCCGGTTTTGCTGCCGCCGTTTCTGCCGCTCATAAAGCCGAAATTCGTTCCGCCCTCGAACATATAGAAATTCACGCTGCCGCGTTTTAGCAGCTCGTCAAGCTCTGACGCCGCCTTCTCGGGAGAGGTGGTGTGATGCTCCTCGCCCCATGCGTCAAACCAGCCGTTCCAGAACTCCATGCACATGAGCGGCTTATTTTCGCCGATGTATTTTCTCATCTGTCCGAACTGCCATTCTGCTCCCGAACCGAAATTACCCGTGGGCAATGCTCCGTTCAACATACCCGATTTGAATTTCGGCTCGCTCCACGGCCCGTCCGAAGTCACAAAGGGGACGGTCACGCCCAGTTCACGCAGCGTATCCCGAAGAAATTCAAGATATGCGGTGTCGTTCCCGTAGTAGCCGTATTCGTTTTCTAGCTGCACGAGTATCACCCCACCGCCTCTGTCGCACTGATGTGGGACAAGCTTTGGAATAAGCACGCTGTAATACTCTTTTACCGCATTGAGATACGGCTCATAGCTGCATCGCAGGCGCATATTCCTGTCCCTAAGCAGCCATGCGGGCAATCCGCCGAATTCCCACTCGGAGCAGATATACGGCGACGGGCGGATAATTATGTACAGACCCATCTTTTCCGCAAGATGAATGAAGCGCTCAATGTCATGCATTCCGTCAAAGCGGAAATTACCCTTTTCCGGCTCGTGGAAATTCCACGGGATATAAGTTTCAACGGTATTACAGCCCATATTCACCAGCTTTTCAATCCTGTCCTGCCAGTATTCCGGGACTGTTCGGAAATAATGGAACGCGCCCGAGATGATTTTAAACGGCTCTCCGTTTAGATAGAAGTTATCCCTTATTTCAAGCATTACTGCGCCTCCGGTCAGTATTCTATTGCGTCAAGGGTGAATGTTCCGCTTACCACGGCGATCTTCACGGTATGCTTGCCCCCCGGAACATTGAACCAAGCGCTGCACTGCCTTGCCTTTGACCCCGTGGAGGAGCAGGTCTTGAGCAGCTTTCCGTCAACATAAACCTTGATTTTATATGCGTCGGATTGACCTATAAGCGAGAACCTGCTGCCGGTAAAGCTGAACTGCATTGTCTTTGCCTTTTCGCCCTTTGCTACTGTCGCACGGGAGATTGTTCTGTTGAAATGAACGTACTGGTCGGGAACAGTTCTGTACCAGTCGCCCTTGTAGGTGATGGAAGCGTCATGGTCATCCACTCGGGTGATGGTGGATTGATAGCCCTTGACCGGGGATACCTTTAGGTTGTCGAAAATATTGTTGTACAGACCGCTGCCTATTGAGATACGACCGGAGTTTGCAAAAGCTGTTTCGTCCTTATAGGAAACAAGCTTTTTGCCGTCCAGATATGCAATTATTTTAGTACCTGCCGCAGTGATCTTCACATTGTGCCATGCGGAGGAGTTGAACTTCTTTACAGTACCGCTGGAGAGGGTGACGGTATTTTTTCTAAGCTCCCAGCGTCCGTTGGGGTAAACTTTTAAACTGTAACCGTTTTCCGCAGACCAGGAATCAAGCTCTGCCGTGAGATAGCGCACGCCGAACGCGACATAGTTGTCAGACGCTTTGCCTGCAAACTTGAAATCTATCTTCGCCGAATAGTTGCTCCAGCGGTCATCGCCCAGCGATGTTATAGGGTTCGGGGTACTTCTGTACCGCCAGTCGGTAGGCTTGTTGTCCGCATTAATCATCTGCATGAGCACCTTGTTCCCGTCGACCTCTGCGACCTCGAATGCTCCGCCGTAATCGGTGGTGTAAAGCGGCGCATTTCCTCTTGATGCAAGGAACTCGTCTGAGTACTCAAACTTATCGGTGTAGCTAAGCTTGAGCGGAGTGTCCTTGTATGAGCAGTTATATACAGACGAATCAGCCGTTTTGTCAAGCGTAGTGACGGTTACTATGGAATAGGGCTTTACTTCAATGGAATAAGCGTACCCACCTTTTGTCTTTACCGGCTGATATGCGGCAATCTTCTTGAAATAGTTTGCGTCGTAAGCCTGACCCTTATCCGGACCTCTGGTTTCCCAGACATAAACGGGCGTGTCTGCCTTTGTCATATTATCAAGGGTGAACGTGTAATTACGCTGCTCGCTGCTGTCGTTGCATATAACGATAGAGTAATCGCCGGTGGCTGTGTCGGTAACTGTCATGTAGTTATTCGTGGTCTCGGAAATGGCGTGGGATTCCTTGCCGTCACCGAAGCACGCGCTGTCTATGTAACGCCAGCCGTTCTTCATGAACATCGTGAAATGCGCCGAAGTCCAGATTCCGCAGTCAGCTTCGTAATAGCCGCTCCACGGAGTCTGCGCGTTCAGCAGGGACTTTGGGAAATACTTCGCGCCAGAATAATACGCTGCCACCGCTGGCTGATATTCGTACATTGTCATTCTGCCGTTGTAGTAGGCGTTGATTATTCTGTTGCATACGTCAAGCGCGCCGTTTGTGCCGTTAAGACCGCTGCCGTTGCTGTTCACAGCAAGCTTTGCGATATTTGTGGAGGCTACGCCCTCGGTATACCAGACCTCCTTGCCATAGTCCTTGTTGAGCGCCTTTACAGCGTCGTTTGCCCATGTGTTGTAATGCTCCCCGAGAATATCTACCGCATCACGGAGCTTCTCGTTTTTTGTCATTTCCTTTGCGATATTCCATGAGCCTATCTCGTCAGAAGCAACTATCTTTATCGCGCCGTAATCGTAGCGCTCATCAGTTTCGTTTTCGAGCATGTCAGCGAAATAAATTATCCATTCGGTATCAACCTTTGCGGCTTCGTTAGAGTCGGCGCTGATGTGGGTAAACTTTATGCCGTAGGTGTCATAAGCCTTGTCTAAAGCTGCTTTGTACCACTTGTAGCGCGCCTTAAAGCCGTTTTCCTGAGAAACGGAGAACGCGTCTGTGACCCACTTGGGCTCGCCCCATCGGAGCAAATCCACCGAAATGTCAGGGTTAATCGAAAGTGCGTCCGCCGCAAACATAAAGCCTGCGCCCCTTGTCACGTCAGCTTCCTCGTCTTCCGAACGCATGATGGAGGGTTCTGTTCCCGAGGAAGAATTTACGTCCGTTCCGAATTCTATTTTGACATGGGTAAGCCCTGCGCCGTAATCCGGCTTGAACAGCAGGTTCATTATCTCCCAGTAAGCCTTTGGGTTTTTGGCTTTGTAATCCATGAGCAGGCGCGATGAATTGTTGCCGGTGATAACGCCAAGCCCCCTGTACACCGTACCTTCGTCCATGTTTGTTGTGCTGCCGTCAACGAGTACCTGCTTGTATTCGGAATTGACCGTCGCAGGTAGGATTTTGATGACCTCTTTTGCTTCTGAAGCTGACGCCATAAGTGTGACCTCCGTTTGGTTCTGCCCGATGATGTCATGACCGCTCGCAGTCTTGCTGACCAGAACGGAAAGGCATAATACGGCCGCTATGATTTTTTTGATATTCATGAGTGATATCTCCTTTCGCACTTATTATCGGGAACCTCTAAAAACCGGTTTGAAAAGGGAAAATGGGTAGAGTGCGCCGAATG
>OGQO01003226.1_pt1 | contig 11497 bp, 8 predicted proteins | sample 1553241 | NCBI WGS metagenome assembly OGQO01 (sample SAMEA2579933, study PRJEB22360) | human gut metagenome | biome: human gut; feature: human-associated habitat; material: faeces | place: Denmark | collected 2008/2010
AAGAAATCATGGGAATTGGTAAAAGAATATTAAGTGTACTGATCGGTATCCTCTTCATTATAAGTGTGTCGGTACTTGGAGGAAGTCTGCTTGCAAAGCAGGTACTTGTCAAAGCAATCAGTCAGGCAGGGATTGATACGGCAATCTCTCACAGAATGATGGATGCAGTATTTGGCTATGCAGGAGCAGATGATACACAGTGGATTGCGAAGATACAGAACAAGATTGAGAAGAACGAGGAAGTACAGAAAATTACAGAAAAGGTCATGGATGAAATGGTGAATGATCTTTCAAAAGGAACGGGCTATAAGGATGTAGATATTTCCAAAGAACTGAATCGGTTACTGGAAGACAGCATGAAAGAAATTAAGGATTCAAATCCGGAGTTAACGGAAGATATGCTGAAACTTATGAAGCAGCAGTTAAAAGATGAGATGGATGACGTTCAGGATGTACTGAATAGTTATGCATCTAATCTGTATGGTAATATGAAAGATACCAGTACGATACAGGGGAAAGTTGCCAGATTATATACGACGCTGGTATCAACGACCTGCCGGGCCGTATCGGGAGCAGCAGTTCTGCTCTGTGCAATCCTGACGGTATTGCTTGGGTATCCAAGACACAGAGGATTATTTTCACTCGGAGTGGAAAGTTTGATTTGTGGAGGAATTTTTGCCGGACTTATAGGAGTTATGGGAAGCCGGACTATGGGCTTCTTATCGGACAAGATGCTGGGGCGTACGGTAGATATAGGGTTAAAGTCATATTTCTGGATGGGCTGTATATTTGCCGGGGCGGGTGTGATATTCCTGCTTGCTGGATTTATAATAAAGTGGAAAGACCAAAAAAGGATAGATGTAAATGAGTAACAGATTTTTATAATGAAGTATTCGGAACATTTGATACAGAAGATATAGAAATGTAACAGAGTGAATGAACAGGATGTAAATGTAACAGGTATGAGAAAGGTTATATTTTACATCCTGTATCTTTTAGAGCAGTAATCGGATTGATTATAGGTGTTTTACATTACATACGGATAGCATACTGGAAATATTATATGGGGCATGCTATCATAAAAATAATGTCTTTTTCCGTAGATGTATGGAATACAATAGAAAACAGAGGAGTTAATTCAGACATGGAAACACAACACATTATCCACAATTTTGAGCCAATCTATAATGAACATTCTAAGATTCTGATGCTCGGAACTATGCCATCGCCGAAATCCAGAGAAGTCGGATTCTACTATGGACACCCAAGAAACAGATTCTGGAAAGTTGTATCCGATGTCTGTGGCGAAGCGTATCCGGAGACGAGAGAAGGCAAGATCGCATTTGCATTAAGAAATGGTATTGCAGTCTGGGATGTGCTGGCGGGGTGTGATATTAAAGGAGCAGATGACAGCAGTATCCGTAATCCACAGCCGAATGATCTGAGCCAGATCCTTGAATGTGCAGATATTAAGGCCATTTTTACGACAGGAACGAAAGCATTTCAACTATATAAGAAGTTTTGCTATCCTAAGACTGGGATTATGGCAATTGGATTGCCGTCTACGAGTCCGGCGAACTGCAGAACATCGTATGAGCAGTTGTTCGAGGCATATTCTGAAATTAAGAAATATATATAACAACGATGAAAATAAATAAGATTTCTAAATAAGTAAGAATCAAGAAAGAAGGCGTATTAGAACATATGAACCGGGAAGAACGAGTAAGAATACTGATCGACTATCTGAAAAAAGAAAATACAGGTTATGCATCACTTGCAGATCCGGTAGATTATACCGGGAGAAGAAGACTTCTAAGAAGTCTTATGAATGTCCGCTGGCCGGGCGAGGCAGATCCGGAGTATACCAGGATCCAGGATGAACTGCTAAAGGAAGAAGCAGAACAGAAAGGAATCGTAGAATGGGGACAACTTCCGACTATCGGTGGACAATTCCCATGTGAGACGATCAAGAATGTGGATAAGATATCTCTCTGGCGGGGAGATATTACAAGACTTTCCGTAGATGCGATCGTAAATGCGGCGAACAGCCAGATGCTTGGATGTTTTGTGCCGTGTCATGGATGCATCGACAATGCGATCCATTCGGCAGCAGGTATCCAGCTTCGTAATGAATGTGCACAGATTATGGAAGCACAAGGACATGAAGAACCGACCGGAAAAGCGAAGATTACAAAAGGATATAATCTCCCGGCGAAACATGTCATCCATACCGTAGGTCCGATTGTTGGCATGCAGGTGATAGAAAAGCAGGAAGAAGAATTAAAGTCGTGTTATCTGAATTGTATGAAACTGGCGGAAAAAGAAGGACTTAAGTCGATTGCATTTTGCTGTATCTCAACGGGAGAATTCCATTTCCCGAATAAACTGGCGGCAGAGATTGCGGTGAAGACGGTGGACAAGTATCTGTCTTCTTCAAAACTGGAAAGAGTGATTTTCAACGTATTTAAAGAAGAGGACTATAATATATATAAGAAGATATTTGCATAAGAGTAAAGGAACAAGAGAGGAAATAAAGAAATGGACAATCTGGTATTCAGTTTAAATGCAACAGTCCCCATTTTCTTAATGATGATACTGGGACTGTTCTTCAATAAGATCGGGTGGATGGATGAAGAGTTTGCCAATAAGATGAACAAATTCGTCTTCCGAATACCACTGCCGGTATTATTATTCGGCGATCTGGCGGTCGTAGATATCAAGGAAGCGTGGGATACGAAATTTGTAATCTTCTGTTTTATTATTACATTGATCAGTATCACGATCGCAATCGGAATCTCCTGCCTGTTGAAAGACAGAAGCATTCAGGGAGAATTTATCCAGGGAGCGTACAGAAGCAGTGCGGCACTTCTGGGGATCGCATTTATCCAGAATATCTATGGTAATTCCGGTCAGGCACCGCTTATGATCATTGGAAGTGTGCCGCTTTATAATATTATGGCGGTGGTTGTACTGTCATTTTTCAAGCCGGGACAAAAAGGCATGGATAAAGCACTGATCAAGAAGACACTGATCGGTATCATTACGAATCCAATCATCATCGGTATTGTAGCAGGTCTGTTATGGTCGGCACTGAAACTTCCGATGCCGGTGATCTTACATAAGGCCGTCAGCAGTATTGGCGGCGTAGCAACACCGATGGGACTGATGGCGATGGGAGCTACATTTGACATTAAGAAAGCATTTGGCAAGATTAAACCGACCGTGATCGCTGCGTTTATCAAATTAGTGGGATTTGTAGCAGTGTTCATGCCGCTTGCAGTGGCAACCGGGTTTCGGAGAGAGAAACTGATCGCAATCTTAGTCATGCTCGGATCGGCAACAACAGTCAGCAGTTATGTTATGGCTAAGAATATGGGACATGAAGGAGTTGTGTCTTCGAGTGTAGTTATGCTGACGACTATGTGCAGCGCATTTACCCTGACGGGATGGCTCTATATCATGAAGTGTTTCGGATTGGTGTAACCCTTAAGAGTTTCTGAAAAATCCCTAAAATCCTTGACAAATAGGGATTCGATGGCTATCATATTCAGTAGTTTATACGTAAAGGCATTGATGAAGAGGAGTACACGTAAGTTCGTCCATACCAGAGAGAGTGATCCATCGGCTGAGAGACACTTAAGGAATACGAGACGTCGGAAGGTAGCTTCGGAGCCGGATGAATGAACCTGTAACTTATGATAAAGTAGAATTAGTTCATCCCGGAGTCGTTCCCGTTAAAGAATAAGATGAGATATATAGCGAAGGATTTCTTCCTATATAATGAAGGTGGTACCGCGACTACAATCGCCCTTTACGTCGATGTAAAGGGTTTTTTCATTTAATAAAAAAATGTGAAAAATGTGTGAAATGAGGAGGAAACTATGAGCGAAAACCTGGAAAAGACTTACAATCCCAAAGCGATTGAAGCAAAATTATATGAAAAATGGTGTGATAACAAATATTTCCACGCCGAAGTAGACAGAAGCAAGAAACCATTTACTACAGTAATGCCGCCACCGAACATTACAGGTAAGCTTCACATGGGACATGCCCTGGATAATACACTGCAGGATATCCTGATCCGTTATAAGAGAATGCAGGGATACAATGCACTGTGGATTCCGGGAACAGACCATTCGGCTATCTCTACTGAGGTTAAGGTTACAAATCAGTTAAAAGAAGAAGGAATTGACAAGAAAGAATTAGGAAGAGAGAAATTCCTGGAAAGAACATGGCAGTGGAAAGAAGAATACGCCGGAACTATCGAAGGACAGTTAAAGAAATTAGGTGTATCCTGTGACTGGGACAGAGAACGTTTCACAATGGACGAAGGATGTTCCAAAGCCGTAGAAGAAGTATTCATCAAATTATACAACGAAGGATATATTTACAAAGGATCCAGAATCATCAACTGGTGTCCGGTATGTAAGACTTCTCTTTCCGATGCAGAAGTTGAACATGAGGAACAGGACGGATTCTTCTGGCACATCAAATATCCAATCGTTGGAACAGATGATTATCTGGAGATCGCAACCACACGTCCGGAGACATTACTTGGAGATACTGCAATCGCAGTTCACCCGGATGATGAAAGATACAAAGACATCGTAGGAAAAATGTGTAAACTGCCTCTGACAGACAGAGAGATTCCGATCGTTGCCGACTACTATGTAGACAAAGAATTCGGAACAGGTGCGGTTAAGATCACACCGGCACATGACCCTAACGACTTTGAAGTCGGAAAACGTCACAACCTGCCGGAGATCAACATCATGAACGATGATGCAACGATCAATGAGCAGTATGGTGGAAAATATGCCGGAATGGACCGCTACGAAGCAAGAAAAGCCATGGTAGCTGACCTGGAAGAGCAGGGATACCTGGTAAAAGTTGTTCCACATTCTCATAACGTAGGAACACATGACCGCTGCCATACAACTGTAGAGCCAATGATCAAGCAGCAGTGGTTTGTTAAGATGGAAGAACTGGCAAAACCAGCCATCGAAGCAATCAAGAACGGCGATTTAAGATTCGTACCGGAACGTTTCAACAAGATCTACCTGCACTGGCTTGAGAATATCCGTGACTGGTGTATTTCCCGTCAGATCTGGTGGGGACACAGAATCCCGGCTTACTACTGTGATGAGTGCGGTGAAGTAGTCGTTGGACACGGCGCACCGGAGAAATGCCCGAAATGTGGATGCACACACTTTACACAGGATGAAGATACACTGGATACATGGTTCAGTTCTGCGCTGTGGCCATTCTCAACACTTGGATGGCCGGATCAGACAGAAGATCTGGATTACTTCTATCCGACAGATGTGCTGGTAACAGGCTATGACATCATCTTCTTCTGGGTAATCCGTATGGTATTCTCAGGATACGCGCATACCGGAAAGGCACCGTTCCACACCGTATTTATCCACGGTCTGCTCCGTGACTCTCAGGGACGTAAGATGAGTAAATCTCTTGGAAATGGTATCGATCCACTGGAGGTTATTGATAAATATGGTGCAGACGCACTTCGTCTGACACTGATCACAGGAAATGCACCTGGAAACGACATGCGTTTTTACTGGGAGCGTGTAGAGTCCAGCCGTAACTTTGCAAACAAGATCTGGAATGCATCCCGTTTCATTATGATGAACCTGGAAGGCAAAACAGTAACAGAACCAGAAAATCTGAACGAGCTCTGCTTTGAGGACAAATGGATCCTTTCTAAGCTGAATGCAGTGATCCGTGATGTAACTGACAACATGGACAAATACGAGCTGGGAATCGCTGTTCAGAAGGTTTATGATTTCCTGTGGGATGAACTCTGTGACTGGTACATCGAAATGGCAAAAGTACGTCTCTGGAAGGCAGATGAGGATCCGAAAGCTGCAAACGATGCACTCTGGACACTGCGCACAGCACTGACAGAAGGCCTGAAACTGCTTCACCCATATATGCCGTTTATTACAGAAGAAATCTACTGTACACTTCTTCCGGAAGAAGAGTCCATCATGATTTCTGACTGGCCGGTATATCAGGAGGCATGGGTATTCCCGGAGGCAGAAAAAGCAGTTGAGAGCTTCAAGGAAGCAATCCGCGGAATCCGTAATACACGTACAGAGATGAACGTACCGATGAACCGTAAGACTCATCTCTACGTTGTTGGCAAGGATGCAGAAACCTGTGCAAGATACGAAGCATGCAAGAAATCTTTTGTAAACCTTGCATTTGCAAAAGAAATCCATGTACAGGAGAACAAAGACGGAATCGGTGAAGATGCAGTATCCGTTGTTGTATCTGATGCAGTTGTATATATGCCTCTGGAAGATCTTGTAGACAGAGAAAAAGAGATGGAACGTCTCAAGAAAGAACAGGAACGTCTCACAAAGGAAATCGCAAGATGCCAGGGCATGCTGAATAATCCGAACTTTGTCAACAAAGCACCGGAAGCAAAGGTAAATGCCGAAAAAGAAAAGCTTCAGAAATACGAAGAAATGATGGAAAAGGTAAACGTACAGCTTAAACAGATGGAGAATTAATAAAGGAGTATTCGGATGAAATGGTATAAAGTGTGTAACCGGATCTCACTGCTGCTTCATGCACTGTGCAGTACGGCAGGATATTTTCTGATCGAGGCGATCAGCCGTCATTCATTTTCGGCGGCATGGACATACATGACCACAAAACCACTTATCTTTGCATATAATGCCGCACTGATCTTTACAACGTCATTGCTGGTGTATCTTTTTCGCAAGAGATGTTTCTGGCGTGTGCTGATAGCAATTCTGTGGCTTTTGCTGGGCATTGTCAATGGAGTGATTCTGTTAAACAGGGTTACTCCGTTTACCGGACCGGACCTTCATCTTCTGACAGATGGAATGGCAGTGTTGAATAAATATCTTCCGTCCTGGGGAGTTGTAGTGGCACTGATCATACTGGGATTTTTTGTACTTCTTCTTCTCGTACTTCTGATTAAAGCACCGAGCTATAAACGAAAGGTGAAGTTTCGTTATGACCTTCTGCTTGTCGTTGTCGGAGCAGCACTTTTTGCCGGAGCCACGCAGCTGGCACTGGAAAAAAGAGTATTGTCCAACTACTTTGGAAACATTGCATTCGCATACGAGGACTATGGCTACCCATACTGTCTGGCGGTTACGATCTTTGATACAGGAATCAGCTGCCCAAGGGATTATTCCGAAAAGGAGATCCGGAGAATTGAGAAGACAGAAGATAATCTTCCTGCCACAAAGGAAGACAGCAAACCGAATATTCTCTTTCTGCAGTTGGAGTCGTTTTTTGATCCGACACTGGTAAACTATCTTAATATTTCAGAGGATCCAATCCCGAACTTCCGTAAATTGATGAAAGAATACAGTTCAGGATATTATAAGGTGCCTTCTGTAGGAGCAGGAACTGCCAACACAGAATTTGAGTCCATCACAGGGATGAGCCTTCACTATTTCGGACCGGGAGAGTATCCTTACAAGAGTATCCTCAAGGAAACCACCTGCGAGAGTGCACCATATGTACTTAAGAATCTGGGATATGTGACTCACGCAGTACATAACAATGAGGCAAACTTCTATGGAAGAAGAAGTATCTTCCCGAATCTCGGATTTGACACCTTTACCTCTGCGGAATATATGCCGGAGGAAGAGGACAAAAATCCACTTGGCTGGACAAAGGATGAGGTTCTGACAGATGAGATCATCAAATGCCTGGACTCCACAGAAGAACCGGATTATGTATATACAATTTCGGTGCAGGGGCACGGCGGTTATCCGGAAGAATCCGTGCTGGATGATCCGGAGATCACCGTTACAGGTGCAGCTACCGAAAACCAGAATAACCAGTGGGAATACTACTGCAATGAGATTCATGAGATGGACCAGTTTGTCAAGGAACTGACAGATGCGCTTGCTGACTATCCGGAAGATGTGATTCTTGTTATGTATGGAGATCATCTTCCGACTATGGGACTCACCGTAGAAGATCTTAAGAACAAATATCTTTTCCAGACACAGTATGTTATGTGGGACAATTTTGGGCTTAAGAAAAAGGACGAGAACCTGGCAGCATATCAGATGGCGGCAGAGGTTATGGACCGTGCAGGAATCCATGAGGGTACTGTTTTTCGTTATCATCAGGCAAGAAGAAACACAAGAAATTATCAGGTGGATCTGGAAACCCTTCAGTATGATGTGCTTTACGGAAAACAATATTCTTATGATGGTGAGAATCCGTTTCAGAGGACCAAGATGCGTATGGGACTTTATGACGTGACACTGGATTCAATGGAGATGGTTTCGACGGCAGATTACACCTATCGCCTCAAAGGAACAAACTTTACGCCATCCAGTCAGGTTAAACTGAATGGAGACTGGTATGATACAGTATATGTAAATCCGACGACGCTGATAATCTCCGGAACAGAGATCAACGATTTTGACCGTCTTTCCGTTGTTCAGAGAAGCAACAGTTCTACCAGAAAAGCACTGAGCAAGAGCTATGACCGTTCTGCCTATATGCTGTATAATGAGAATAAATGGAAAATTCCGTCAGAAGATTCATAATTCTGACGAATAAAAGATTACGATTGGTACTGGACATCTTTCACCACTCATATATAATGGATATCGTAGTAGCAGGGGAATTTTTTCCTGCTGCTGCGAATACATTATAGGATAAGTGGTGAATTTTTTTATGAATTACGAAGAAGCAGTTGCTTATATTGAAGAAACTCCGAAATTTACGACCAAAAATAAAATGGAACACACAAAGGAATGTCTGAAACGCCTTGGAAATCCACAGGATAAATTCCGTGTGATCCATGTGGCCGGTACGAATGGTAAGGGAAGTACCTGTGCATTCCTGACTTCCATTTTGAGAGAAGCAGGATACTCCTGCGGACTTTTTACCTCGCCGCATCTGGTTGTGATCAATGAACGTTTCCAGATCAATGAGAAGAATATCAGTGATGAAGTGTTTCTGGATGCATTCTGCAAGGTGAAAGAACTGGCAGATGAACTGGTAAAGGAAGGAAACTATCATCCTACCTATTTTGAGTTTTTATTCCTGATGGGAATGGTGATCTTTGCAGATGCAGGCGTGGACTATGTAGTACTGGAGACAGGACTTGGCGGAAGACTTGATGCAACAACAGCGGTAGAAAATCCTGTAGCCTGTGTGATCACTTCGATCAGCTTTGATCATATGCAGTATCTCGGCAATACGATCGAAGAAATTGCGGGAGAGAAAGCAGGGATCATTGTTCCAGGCGTACCTGTGATCTATGACGGAAACGATCAAAAGGCGGCAAAGGTCATCAGAGAACGGGCACAGGAGCTGAACAGTCCATGCTATGAAGTTACGAGGGAAGATACGGAAATTATACGAAATACCTGTTCCGGCATTGATTTTTCATTTAAGAATGAGTATTATGGTAACACAGTGTTTTCCATTCCGTTCATTGCACTGTATCAGGTGATGAACAGTTCTCTCGCACTCAAGACAATGGAGATTCTTAAGGAGGAGATTCCGGTATCGGCAGAAGCTGTGAAGAAAGGACTTATTGAGACACGCTGGCAGGGAAGAATGGAAACCGTATTGCCGGGAGTCATTGTAGACGGTGCCCATAATGAGGATGGAGTTGCACGATTCGTAGAAACGGCAGCACATTTTCAGAAGGACTATCCGCTTACTCTGCTGTTTTCTGCTGTGGATGATAAGGATTATACGGATATGATTCGCACCATCCTGGACAAGATCCAGTTCAGACATGTAGTGGTCACTCAGGTAGGCGGCTATCGTAAAGTACCGGCTGAACAGCTGGCGGAGATTTTTAAGGAGAATGGATGTACTTCGGCAGAGGTCTGTGAAGATGCAGAAGAAGCATTCAGGAAAGCACTCTCGGAAAAAGGACACGATGGACTGCTGTTTTGTGTAGGTTCCCTTTATCTGGTGGGTGAGATTAAAACCGCCATTCTTAAGGGAATCGGGAAATAAGGAGAAATTATTATGATCGATTATGAAGAGGAACTGAAGAAATTTGAACCCTGTCTGGATGTTACAGACGCAGAGGGTGCAATTTATGACAGAGAACTGACAGACATTCTGGATGTCCTTCAGGAGGTCTTGAGAGAAGCAAAAAGCAATAGACGTGTAAAATAAGACAAATCAATACACAAAGGGAGAAACATTGAATGAATTGTGTGAACTGTGGGGCATTTCTTACAGACATGGATCTGGACTACTGTCCGAACTGCGGATACAATGTTCTGATTCAGAAAAAAGTGGATTACCTGTCAAAGAGTTTTTATAATCAGGGGCTGGAAAAAGCAAGTATTCGTGATCTTTCCGGTGCAATTGCATGTCTGAAACAGAGTCTGATCTATGATAAAAGAAACATCAAAGCGAGAAACCTTCTTGGACTTGTGTATTTTGAGACGGGAGAAGTGGTTTCCGCACTCAGTGAATGGGTCATCAGTAAGAATCTGCAGCCAGCCAGAAATCTTGCAACAGAATATATCAATAAGCTTCAGGCCAACAGAAACCGTCTGAATGCGATCAATGAAACAATCAGGAAATACAACAACGCGCTGATGCTGTGTCGTGAAGGACATGAAGATATGGCGGCGATCAAGCTTCGCAGGATTCTGTCTCAGAATCCGAAACTGATCAAGGGATATCATCTTCTGGCATTGATCCAGATGAAGAATCACGAATGGAACAAGGCGAGAAGAACCCTCAAAAAAGCTGCACGCATTGACAAGACAAATACGACAACGCTTCGCTTCCTGCGAGAGGTGGATGAGCAGACCGGTGTAACGACCAATCTGGAAAAAAGCAAAAAAGGACTTTTTCATTCCAATAAGGCTTCGAAACAGGATACGGATATTTTTGCATCGGAGCAGGTTATGCAGCAGCCGGTTTATAAGGAACGTTCAGGACTCTCAGCCTTTTTTATCCTGATGGCAGGAATTGCAGCAGGGGTAGGAGCGTTCTGGCTTCTTGCAGCACCGGCGATCCGCCAGGGCATTTACAAGGAAGCGAATCAGCAGATTGTTCAGTACAGTGAGTCGCTTGCGAGCCAGGCAGCTGAGCTTACCAAAGCACAGAGTGATGCAAAAGAAGCTACAGAATCCGCGGATGAGGTAAGCCAGCAGCTTACATCAGAGCAGACAAAGAGCAAAAGCTATCAGGCACTGCTCCAGGCATATGCGGCTTATCAGCAGAAGAGCTTTGATGATGCGGCCCTGGAACTGCAGAATGTGCAGCAGGATGTCCTTTCCGACTCACAGAAAACAATCTATAATACGATCAGTCAGGCTGTAAATTCCGGAAACACCGGATCATCAGATGATGGAAGCGATGACAGCGGAGAATACGACGATTCGGAATATTATGAATAATAGTAACTATTCAGGAGGCAGTATCCCGCGAGGCGTTTTGGCATGTTTTTTGCCAAAATCCCGAGACATACAAGGCAAAATGCCATCAC
>OGQO01003234.1_pt1 | contig 11473 bp, 7 predicted proteins | sample 1553241 | NCBI WGS metagenome assembly OGQO01 (sample SAMEA2579933, study PRJEB22360) | human gut metagenome | biome: human gut; feature: human-associated habitat; material: faeces | place: Denmark | collected 2008/2010
GGCGGCGGCCTCCAGCTCTTCGACCCCGCGACCGGAACATTCCGTACCTTCAACAAATCGAACTCCAATATAAATACCGACCACGTCACGAGCCTGGCCCGCTCGCGCGACGGCTCAATATATGTAGGCACCACCTATGGCATAGCCCGCGTGAACCCAACCGACTGTTCCATTACTGGACTCACCGGCAGAGACAGGACAGGCCGCGGCCTCTCCAACCTCAACGTCACCCAGCTCGCCACAGACTCACGCGGACTCCTCTGGGTCGGCACCCGCGAGGGGCTCGAGGTGTACGACTCGAAGGCCGACACCATCTACGACATCGGCCTCTCCGAGCGCTTCCCCAATCCATTCATACTCGGAGTGACCGAGGGCGCCGACCACACCATGTGGGTGGCCGTGGGCAACGAGCTCTTCAACATCAAGACCGCGCAGACGCGCCCCGACAGCTGCCTGAGCTTCACGGTGAGCACTTTCGGAAGCCATGACGGCATACTCTCCGGCGCCTTCAACCAACGCTCGATGTGTCTGCTCCCCTCCGGAGAGATACTCGCCGGCACGCTCGACGGCATCGTAGGCATCACCCCCGACGGCATGCCCCTCAACGCCACTCCCCCGCGCATCATGCTCACGGGGCTCGCCATCAAGAACGTGCCGGTGGAGGCCGGCGACACCTGCGACGGCCGGAGGGTGCTGCCCGAGGCCATCGACTACGCCTCAGAGATAAGGCTGAGCCACGACCAGAACGACATCACCATAGGCTTTGCCACCGACAACTACAGCAACACCACGCGCACACTATACCGATACCGCCTCAAAGGACTCGACGACGAGTGGCTGAAATGCCAGCCCGGCACCCACCACGCCACCTTCACCAACCTCATGCCCGGCACATATACCCTTGAGGTCGAGGCCGTAAACTCCGACGGAGTGGAATGCGCGGCACCGCGAACACTGAAAATCATCGTGGAGGCTCCCTGGTGGAGCTCCTGGTGGGCAAAACTCATCTACGTGCTGACTGCCTCGGGAGCCGTGATAGCCATCGTCTACATGCTCCACCGACGCTCCATCATCAGGCTCCACCGCCGCCAGAAGGAGGAGCTCTCCAAAAAGACCGAGGAGCTCAACCAGCTGAAGTTTAAGTTCTTCACCAACATCAGCCACGACCTCCGCACTCCGCTCACACTGATACTCTCCCCCGTGGACTCCATGCTCCGGGAGACCACCGACGAGCGCGACAGGCGGCGCCTGTCGACGGTGAAGGCCAACGCCTCCAGACTGCTCTACCTCGTCAACCAGCTCCTCGACTTCCGCAAGAACGAGATGGCCGGGCTCAAGCTCCACCTCTCCGAAGGGAATCTCGCGGAGAGCATCCGCCAGTCGCTCGCCACCTTCTCCGACCTCACCGACCTGCGCGGAATCGCCCTCGACACCGACCTGCAGGACAGCCACATGCAGATGAGCTACGACAACGACAAATTCACCAAGATGCTCGTCAATCTCCTCTCCAACGCAGTGAAATACACCCCCGTCGGGGGACACATCACCGTAGGCATGCGCCGCGACGGGGAGTGGGTGAAGGTGTGGGTGGCCGACACCGGCAAGGGAATCCCCGACGCCGACAAGCGCCGCATCTTCGAACGCTTCTTCCGGGGCAGCGACGAGTCTGACCTCAACACAGGCTCCGGCATCGGTCTGAGCCTTGTGTATGAATACGCGCGACTCCACGGGGGCTCGGTGGAGGTGGCCGACAACCATCCCCGTGGGACGGTCTTCACCATCACCCTCCCCTACCGCGAGGCCGACGAAAGTCATGCCGACATAAGCGCGACACCAGCCCCGGCTCCCGATCAACAGCCGGAAGACGCGACCGACGATAAGAACCCGGAGGGAGCCACAAAACCGAAGGTGCTTGTGGTCGACGACAACCGCGACCTCATCGAATTCATCAAGGATGAGTTTGGCGGCGTCTACGACATCACGACGGCAGGCAACGGCGTGGAGGCATTGCAGAGAGTGAGGGAGAAGGCCTTCGACCTCATAGTGACCGACCTGATGATGCCTGAGATGGACGGCATAGAGCTGACGCGGCGGCTGAAATCCGACAGCGCCACCGTCGACATCCCGCTGCTGATGCTCACGGCCCGCCAGGATCCCGGCTCGATGGTGGAGGGGCTGACGCTGGGCGCCGACGACTACATCACCAAGCCATTCAACAACGAGGTGCTCGCCCTCAAGCTCAACCGGCTCGCCGGGCTTAAAAAGAGCGGCTTCCGCCGCTCGCTCATCGACCCGACCCCGAGCCGCGTGGAAATCACGCCGCTCGACGAGCAGCTCGTGGCCAAGGCCGTGAAATATGTGGAAGACAACATCTCGCGCAGCGACCTCTCGGTGGAGGAGCTTGCCGCCAACATGGGGATGAGCCGGGTGCACCTCTACAAGAAGCTGTCGGCTCTCACGGGCAAGTCGCCGGTGGAGTTCATACGCCTGCTGCGCCTCAAGAGGGCCTGCCAGTATCTCCGGGAAAGCCAGCTCAACATAGCGGAGATCGCCTATCGGTTAGGCTTCAACAATCCCAAGTATTTCAGCCGGTATTTCAAGGAGGAATTCGGAATGCTCCCCTCCGAATACCAGGGAAAATGGGCCAGGCAACAAAACGACCACAAAACGGAAACATTCAAGACCGACGGTTAACCATATCACATCATTAAGATAACATAGTATTATCGTGGTGGAAATATTAATGTCTAACTTTGCGAAACCGGAACATCTCCTTCGGGAGCCGACATCGAAACAATAAAAAACAGATAAAACCCGAGACATCAATGAACACCACGAGAAACTTTGTCGTGACGGCAGCGGCCCTGTGTTGCGCGGCGGCCAACGCCGGCTACAGCCCGACGGAGGGCGGGGTAATCGTCAACACCCCCGGGGCGAACGTGCGCCTGACAGTGATCAACGATAAGATAATCCGCGTGTCGGCCACACCGGCGGCGGCATTTCCCTCCGACAGCAGCCTGGTGGTGACGGCCCGCCACGCCACCGGCGGCTACAAGGTGTCGGAGGCCGACGGCTACGTCACGCTGACGACACCCGAGATCACGGCCAGGGTGTCGGAGACAACAGGCGCCGTAGGCTTCTTCGACAAGAACGGAAAGAGGATACTCCAGGAAAACCAGCACGGCCGCACCTTCACCCCCATAACGGTGGAGGGCACCGACGGCTACACCGTGCAGCAGACATTCGAGTCGCCCGACGATGCCGAGGGAATCTACGGCCTCGGGCAGCACCAGGCCAACGAATTCAACTATAAGGGGAAGAACGAGGAGCTCTTCCAGTACAACACCAAGGTGTCGGTGCCGTTTGTGGTGTCGACGGGCAACTACGGCATCCTCTGGGACAGCTACTCCCTCTGCCGCTGGGGCAACCCCGACGACTACAGCCAGCTCGGCGAGGCCTTCACCCTCTACGACAAGGAGGGACGCGAGGGGACTCTGACAGGCACCTACACGGCGGCCGACGGCACTACCCTCGTGCGCGAGGAACCGCAGCTATATTTCGAGCACCTCATCCGCGGCGACCTCTCGCATGTGGTCAACCTCCCGAAAGACTTCAACTTCTGGAACTCCCACGTCACCTTCGAGGGAGAGCTCGAGGCTCCGGAGAGCGGCGTCTATGAGTTCATACTCTACTATTCCGGCTATCAGACCGTGTATATCGGCGGCAGGAAGGTGGTCGACACCCGCTGGCGAACCGCCTGGAACCCCAACAGCTACAAATTCTCCGTCGACTTCAAGAAGGGGGAGAAGGTGCCCGTGAAGATCGAGTGGGAACCCAACGGCAGCGTGGCCTACTGCGGACTGCGCGTCTACTCCCCCGTCGACAAGGCCACCAAGGAGCAGATGTCGTGGTGGGGCGAGATGCAGGACATGATCGACTACTACTTCATCTACGGCAGCGACATGGACGACGTGATCGCCGGCTACCGCCAGCTCACGGGCAAGTCGCCGGTGATGCCGAAATGGGCCATGGGCTACTGGCAGAGCCGCGAGAAATACAATACGGAAGACGAGGTGCTCTCGACAGTGACCGAGTTCCGCCGCCGCGGCATACCTCTCGACAACATCGTGATCGACTGGCTCCACTGGCCGGAAGACGCCTGGGGCAGCCATGAATTCGACCCGGTGAGGTTCCCGACCCCGAAGGAGATGGTAGACTCCATCCACGACATGAACGCCCACGTGATGGTGTCGGTATGGCCCAAGTTCTACGCCACCACCGAGCATTTCAAGGAGTTCGACCGCAACGGCTGGATGTATCAGGGCGCCATCCGCGACAGCATCCGCGACTGGGTGGGCCCCGGCTACCTCGGCTCCTTCTACGACGCCTACTCCCCCGAGGCCCGCAAGCTCTTCTGGAGCCAGATGAACGACCATTATATGCCACTCGGTATAGACGCGTGGTGGATGGACGCCAGCGAGCCCAACATCCGCGACTGCACCGACATCCAGTATCGCAAGGACCTCATCACCCCGACGGCGCTCGGCCCCTCCACCAAATACTTCAACGCCTACGCCCTGATGAACGCCGAGGCCATCTACGACGGCCAGCGCGGCGTCGGCCCCGATAAGCGCGTCTTCCTCCTCACCCGCTCCGGCTTCTCCGGCCTGCAGCGCTATTCCACGGCCACCTGGAGCGGCGACATCGCCACCCGCTGGGAAGACATGGAGGCCCAGATCGCGGCCGGCCTCAACTTCGCCCTCAGCGGAATTCCCTACTGGACGATGGACATCGGAGGCTTCTGTGTGGAAGACCGCTACGTCGACGCCCAGAAGCAATGGAACGAGGCACGCGTGGAGAACGACGACCTCAAGGAATGGCGTGAGCTCAACACCCGCTGGTATCAGTTCGGCGCCTTCGCCCCCCTCTTCCGCGCCCACGGCCAGTGGCCCTTCCGCGAGGTCTACAACATCGCCCCCGAGGGTCATCCCGCCTACAACTCCATCGTGGACTACACCAAGCTGCGCTACCGCCTGATGCCATACATCTACACGCTGGCCGGCAAGACATATTTCGACGACTACACGATCATGCGCCCGATGGTGATGGACTTCACCGAAGACATCAACACCCGCGACCTCAAGGACCAGTACATGTTTGGCGACGCCTTCCTGGTAGCGCCCGTCTACAAATACGGCGCCCGCAGCCGCGAGGTGTATTTCCCGGCCGGCACCGTGTGGTATGACTTCTACAGCGGCGAGCCGCTGCCCGGCGGCCAGACCCGCGAGGTGGCCGCTCCCTACGAGAGGATGCCGATCTTCGTGCGCGCCGGCTCGATAGTGCCGATGGGCGGCGAGATCGAATACGCCATGCAGCCCACCGACGAGCCCGTCACCATCCTGGTGTATGCCGGCGCCGACGGCCGCTTCTCCATCTATGAGGACGAGGGCGTCAACTACAACTACGAGAAAGGCCTCTATTCCGACATCCCCCTGAGCTACGACGACAGGACACGCACGCTGACCATAGGCGCACGCAAGGGATCCTATCCGGGCATGAAGGAGAAGCGCGACTTCAACGTCGTGCTCGTGGAGGCCGGCAGACCGGTGGCCGACGCCTGGCTCACCCAAGGAAAGGCCGTGAGCTACGACGGCCGTGAAATCAAAGTAAAACTCTGACGCGACGTGAAGAAATCCGCTTTATATCCTATATTGACGCTGCTGGCGGCGAGTGGAGCAGCACTCGCCGCCACAGGCAGCGCGGTCAACGGCAGAGAGTCGTTTGACAGTAACTGGTTGTTTCACCTACAGGCAGCCGACGACACCGCGGGGTATTCGGCCCCGGGTGTCGCCGACGCCTCATGGCGCCGTCTCGACCTACCCCACGACTGGGCGATCGAGGGCACCTTCAGCGAAGACAATCCGTCGGGCACCGGTGGAGGCGCCCTTCCCGGTGGCAAGGGATGGTATCGCAAGCATTTCGCCACTCCCTCCGGACTCGCCGAGGGAGAGCGGGTGTTTGTCGACTTCGACGGCGCCTACATGAACGCTTCGGTCTACATAAACGGCCATCTCTTAGGGACCCGCCCCTACGGATATGCCTCGTTCAGCTACGACATCACCCCCTGGCTCTCCAAAGACGGCGACAACGTGATAGCCGTGGAGGTCGACAACGCCGAGCAGCCCAACTCCCGCTGGTATTCCGGCTGCGGCATCTACCGCAACGTGTGGCTGGTGGAGAGCACCGACGTGCGCGTGGCCGACTTCGGAATCGGCATAGTGACACCCGACCTCACGACAGCCGATATAACCGTGACGGTCGAGAACACATCGGAGCAACCTCGCAAGGTAGAGGTGACAGCTGAAGTAGACGGCATCAGACGCTCACAGACCGTTGACCTCGCACCTCATGCGGCAAAAGACGCGAAACTGACAGTCAAAGTGCCCGGCGCCACAGCGTGGAGCCCTGACTCTCCTACCCTCTATACCGCAAATGTCAGCGTCAGCGAAAACGGAAAGACAATCGATTCTGAAGAGGAGACATTCGGCTTCCGCACCATAGGCTGGAACGCCAAGGAGGGCATTACCATCAACGGCAAGAACATATTGCTCAACGGTGGATGCGTGCATCACGACAACGGCATACTCGGGGCTGCCGCCTACGACCGCGCTGAGCGCCGCAAGGCCGAGCAGCTCAAGGAAGCGGGCTTCCATGCGGTGAGGACGTCGCACAATCCACCGTCGGAGGCATTCCTCAAGGCATGCGACGACCTGGGACTTCTCGTGATCGACGAGGCGTTCGACGGCTGGAGAGACGCCAAAAACGATTTCGATTATCATCTGCTGTTTGATGAATGGAGCGGCAGAGATCTGGAAGCGATGGTGAGACGCGACCGCAATCATCCCTCCGTGATATGCTGGAGCATAGGCAACGAGATCATGGAGCGCAAGAAGCCGCAGGCGGTGGCTGACGCCCGCCGCCTTGCCGGGATATGCAGGAGCATCGACCCGACACGTCCGGTGACCCAGGCGCTCGCCTCCTGGGACGACGACTGGGAAATCTATGACCCGCTGGCCGCCGAGCATGATATCGTTGGCTACAACTACATGATCCATAAGGCCGAGGGTGACCATGAACGTATGCCCGACAGGGTGATGATGCAGACCGAGTCGTATCCCAAGGATGTCTGGAGCAACTACCGGATGGCGAAAGACCACAGTTATGTAGTCGGAGACTTCGTATGGACGGCCATCGACTATATCGGAGAGTCGGGCATCGGCCGATGGTATTACGAAGGTGATGTGGAAGGCGAGCACTATCAGCGACCTCTCTATCCCTGGCACGCCGCCTACTGCGGCGACATCGACCTGACAGGGCTACGCAAACCGGTGAGCCATTACCGCTCGATGCTATGGAACGAGGGTGGCGAGAAGCTTTATATGGCCGTGCGCGAGCCGGACGGCTACAATGGCCGGATCAAGACCACCCAATGGGGCACATGGCCTACATTCGAGAGCTGGAACTGGCCCGGACACGAAGGCAAGCCTATCGAGGTGGATGTCTATTCGCGTTATCCTCAGGTGCGTCTCTACCAGGACGGCAAACTTGTCGGCGAGAAGCAGACAGAGGAAATGAAGGCCGCGTTTACCTTAGACTATACTCCCGGGCGCCTTGTGGCCGAAGGGATTGATAACGGCGATGTAATGGAGTCGATGACACTGGAAAGCGCCGGCGAAGTGGCGGCCATCAAGCTGACTGCCGACCGCAATGAGATAGCAGCCGACGGAGAAGATCTCTCGTATATCACCATTGAGTGTGTCGATGACAAAGGGCGTCTTGTGCCCATCGCCGACAATAAGCTGACGGTAAACGTGGATGGTCCGTTAGAGCTTATAGCCCTCGGAAACGCAGACATCAAGGATAATGATCCTTACTTCGACAGCACCCACAAGGCATGGAAAGGCAGGGCGCTCGCAGTGGTTAGAAACAACGGCAACGCAGGCGCGGCGACCGTAACCGTGAAGTCCAGGAACGCCTCCGGCGCCGGTATCACCGGTCGCGTGAATATCTCCACTAAGAGAGGAAAGTAAGTCAGTAGTCGACTCTGTCGGGCTTTTCGCGCCAGAGTCGGAATGCGAATATGGCCTTGTCACTCATGAGGCGTTCGGCGGGGAGCCGGCGTTTCCGGCGTGGCAGGCCCAGTTCGTCATAGATAAAGGAGTCGTCGAAGCCGATCTCGCGGGCATCATCTTTGTCGTTGCCGTAGTAGATCCGGTCGATATGAGCCCAGTAGATAGCTCCGAGACACATGGGGCATGGTTCGCAGGATGTGTATATCTCGCAGCCGCTGAGGTCATAGGTGCCGAGTTTGCGGCAGGCATCGCGTATGGCGCTGACCTCGGCATGTGCTGTCGGGTCATTGTTGGCGGTTACACGGTTGACACCGGTAGCCACGACCTCGCCGTCGCGTGCTATCACGGCGCCGAAAGGGCCACCTCCGGCGGCGACATTCTCCTCGGAAAGCTCAATGGCCATTCCCATCAGTTCTTCCTTCGTCATATAATGTCCGGTGCAATCTGTCTTACAATTTTTCAATCTGTTCCTGAGTAAGGCGTGTCGCTTTGCAGATAGTTGGAATATCCAGACCAAGAAGCTTCATGTTTTTTGCGATTTCCATTGCACTTTCCACTCTGCCTTCTTGGCGTCCTTCTTGGCGTCCTTCTTGGCGTCCTTCTTGGCGTCCTTCCTGATGGCCTCTTTCCCATTCGCCTCTGGCAACGGCAAGATTGTCGCGGTAGACGCGCAGGGATTCATCATACATGCTGCGTTCCGGCTCGTCCATGGCCTCGATTTCCGCTATGCTTCCCAACCTGTCAAATATCGCCTTCTGTGCCGCAAACGGCATCCTCGTCAAAGTCTCCATATTCTTCAATATATAAATCCAACGTTCGAAATCATTCTCGCATTCCTCCTCCCCCTTGGTCATAAGGGGTACCTGGATAAATATCATACGCATCCTGTCGGTGAAAAGTTTACCCGTGCTCAGGTCCGTAAGTCCGACATCGGTCCTCAGCTTTCCCTTGTTACCTTCTTGGAATTTCCAGTTCATGAAGTATATGCCGTACACTGGAACAAGCGAGTAGTCCCAGTCCCCTCTCGCACCCTGACGGTGTATGTCTCCGGAGAGATAGAACAGGGCTCGGTCCTCGAAGTGCGCCTGTATGCGGTTCTGCATCTCGACGATGATATGCTCGCCGGTGTCGGTAGTGCAGAACACATCATAGATGATGCCCCTCTCCGATTTCACGGCGGGTAACAGTTCCTTGTCTACATAGTTGATGTCGACGATGTGCCTCTCGCCCTCGAGCAGCACGTTAAGGAAATCAATCAGGAAATCCTTATTGAAATCCTGCCCGAAGATCTTCTTGAAGCCATAGTCTGTAAAGGGGTTGATGAATTTTCCCATAGTCACTGCTTTTTGGTCTCAAAGATAATGAAATATTCTCAATAACACAAATATAGAATGTTACTATTTCCGTATCGAATCATAAGTCGATAGTGTCAGCAAAGAAGGGTGGCGACGAGGCGGCGGGATCCGGCATGGTTGCGGAACTCGCATAGATAAATGCCTTGCCATATGCCGAGGTTGAGACGACCGTCCGTTATCGGAAGTGTCAGCGTGGTGCCTACGATAACGGCCTTCGCATGCGACGGCATATCGTCAGGACCTTCATCAGTGTGCAGATAATAAGGCGCGTTTTCGGGAACCATCCTGTCGAAAATCACATTGAGGTCGTGGCGCACGTCGGGGTCGGCGTTCTCGTTGATGGCAAGCGCAGCCGATGTATGCTTGATGAGCAAGTGGAGCAGACCCTTATCCGGCAATTCCGGCAGATGGCGCATAACATCACCTGTGACAAGGTGGATGCCCCTCGTAAAAGGCCGCAGGGAGAATTCTATCTGTTGTATCATATCGTTTTTTGTCGATGGTCAGTTGGTTGCGGAGTTATATACGAATCAGACAGCCGCCGTTGCAGATGGTGCAGTCTCATTCCCTATGTATGAATACGATGTCGCGGTGATCCGCTGAGAATTTAGGCATGGTTGTTATTGCGACTGAAGGGAGGCTCCCGGTGGAGTCTCCCTTCAGCATGCCGTGACTGTCGTCGTGCAGGCGCCGGCTTGTTGTTCAGAGCTTGGCGACCTCGTCTTTGAAGCAGTCGGCGGCCTTGAAGTGGGGTATCGGATGTGCGGGCACTATAAGCGTGGTGTTCTTGCTGATGTCGCGCGCTGTCTTCGTGGCCCTCTGCTTGATGCCGAATGTGCCGAAGCCGCGGAGATATACGTTCTCTCCATGGGCGAGACTGCTTTTCACCACTGTCATCAACTGCTCCACGACTGTGAGCACTGCGGCTTTGTCGATGCCGGTCTGTTTCGCGATGTCGCTTACAATTTCTGCTTTTGTCATTGTTGTTGTGAGGTATAGATTTGACTATTATTCGTTTTGCGGTGCAAAGGTAGGTTAAAATCGCGACATTTCCGCGCCTACGCCCCAAAAAAACTCCCTTTCCTCCTTTTTTCGCATATCAAGTCCCCTCCAATAGCTATTGGCTCTGGAATAATGGCTTGAAAATATGATGTGAATGGAAATCCGGTCAAAGAAGCGGCATGCCGGGCGGAGCTCGGCATGCCGTTGTTCTTATCGGCCTCCCGGAGGAGGCGTGGGGGAGTGGGGACTATCAGATGATGCCCTGGCCCATCATGGCGTCGGCAACCTTCATGAAGCCGGCGATGTTGGCGCCCTTCATGTAGTTGATGTAGCCGTCGGCCTGTGTGCCATACTTCACGCAGTTCTCGTGGATGTTCTCCATGATCTGGTGGAGCTTGTTGTCAACCTCAGCGGCTGTCCACATCAGGTGCTCGGCATCCTGTGTCATCTCGAGACCGGAAACGGCTACACCGCCGGCATTCACTGCCTTGCCGGGAGCGTAGGGTACCTTGGCTGCGATGAAGGCGTCGATAGCCTCGGGTGTGCAGCCCATGTTGGAAACCTCGGCGCAGAGTGTCACGCCGTTGGCGATCAGCTGCTTGGCGTCCTCGCCGCTAACTTCGTTCTGTGTTGCGCAGGGGAGGGCGATGTCAACCTTCTGCTCCCAGGGCTTGCGGCCGGGGAAGAACTGCGAGCCGGGGAACTTGTCGGCGTAGGGAGCAACGACGTCGTTGCCGCTGGCGCGGAGCTCGAGCATGTAGGCGATCTTCTCGGCGTCGAGGCCGGCGGGATCGTAGATGTAGCCGTCAGGACCGGAGATGGTCACGACCTTTGCGCCGAGCTCTGTGGCCTTTGTAGCTGCGCCCCATGCCACGTTGCCGAAGCCGGAGATAGCCACTGTCTTGCCCTTGATGTCGGTGTGGAGGTCCTTTGTGAGAAGGTTCTGCACGAAGTAGAGGGCGCCGAAGCCTGTAGCCTCAGGAC
>OGQO01003239.1_pt1 | contig 11457 bp, 9 predicted proteins | sample 1553241 | NCBI WGS metagenome assembly OGQO01 (sample SAMEA2579933, study PRJEB22360) | human gut metagenome | biome: human gut; feature: human-associated habitat; material: faeces | place: Denmark | collected 2008/2010
CTTATCACCAAAGGTGATCTGGAATGGATTTTGCCCAGAGGCTGTAAACGGAGTGGACCGCAGCCTATTCTTCCCCTTCATAATAGTCGCTTTCCTCCTCACTGTAGCCGTCTTCATAGCTATCTTCCCCGGTGTTTTCGGTGCTTTCTTCTTCGGAATCTTCTTCCTGCGAGCTTCCATCTTCATTATCCGTATCAGAGTTATCTTCTGTATCTTCTGGTTTTGCTCCTACATAATTTCCCTCTGCGTCGTATTCACCAACTCCGTCAAATCCGCCCGACTCATTGTATCCGCCGGTCCAGTCACCGAAGCTGTCCAGCAGTTCCTGCGTCGGTGCAGGACCAACATAATTAAGATCAGCGTCGTACTCTCCGCTTCCGGTATAATCCCCTTCTTCGTCGTAGCCGCCTACCCAGTTCTCAATGGCCGTATCCAGTGCTGTCACCGGTTTAGGTCCCACATATTTTCCGGATTCATCATATTCTCCGTCACCGGTGTAATCACCATTCTCATCATAACCACCATTCCAGTTCTCTGCGGTGATCTCCTCTTCTTCGGCTTCAAATGTCACCATCTTTGAATTGCGTGAGATATTTTCCATGTGGAGGATTCCTTTCTGTCCCTCAAGCTGTGGCAAAATGGCGATCGCCCTTGTCATTTTGTCCTCCAGATATTCATCCTTGCCAAGCTGGACCGTGACATCACCATACATAAGGCTGATTTCATAATTGTCATCAAAACTGATATGATCCGGCACCTTATCATTCTTGGCAAAAATTGTAGAAAGAGCAACCGCCGTGTTCAGGACTGCTCCTTTGATTGGAAGCTTTTCTTTCATCACAATCTTTGAAGGCTGTATCCCGTCAAAAAAAGCCACCTTTGTGTCTCTTATCTTACTTCCCTCTACAAAATATCCGTTATTGTCAAAATAAATATAGCTGTCCAGATAAGGAATACAGCCTACCACGCTCTTTTCTTTGACACTGATGATCAGTTTATGTCTGTCGGAACGTTTCACGCTGAAATTCTCGATATATGGAAATTTTTCTGCCGCATTTTTGGAATAAAATCTCGGAGCAAAAATCGTGTTGGAGGTCAATGGTCCCTTAAGGATTGCCTCTTTCAGTTCATCCTCTGAATAATGCTCACTTCCCATGACTTCAACGGTCTTCACCTGAAAAAAAGCGAAGAAAAAAATAACAGCGGCCAGGATTATGATGGCCACACTGCCCATGATCAGTTTCCGTGTATTAATATTACTGGATGTATTCATATGTCGTCATTCCTGTATCCTTCTTGATTTTCCCGCCAAGATCTGAAATATCCTGAACGATATCTTCGTATCCCCGGCAGATAAATGAATATCCCTCTACAATAGATTCACCCCTTGCAGCAAGTGCTGCAACTACCAGTGCTGCTCCACCTCTCAGTTCCTGTGCCTGTAAATATCCTCCCTGTAAATCAGAGGTGCCTCTGATCCACGCCTTTCTTCCCTCTGTTCTGATCTCTGCTCCCATCCGGTTAAGCTCTCCGGTTATCTTGAAGCGATCCTCAAAAACAGATTCCAGAATACAGCTCTTTCCCGGAATCGTTGCCAGCACTGCCATCAGAAGTGACTGCAGATCTGTAGGAAATCCCGGGTATGCAGCAGTTTCTGTCATAGAAACAGGAAATCGCACCCGGCTTCCGTCCGCTACTAGTTTACCACTGTTCCATTCATATTGTCCACCCATTTTGCGATATACTTCAAGGAAGGCCGTGAGTTCACCCTGTGGAGGATTCTGGATCTCAATCCTTCCTCTGGTGGCTGCTGCTGCACAGAGATATGTCCCGGCAACGATTCGATCTGGCGGCACCTGCATATCTGCGCCCTGAATGATTTTTCCTCCTTCGATCAGAATCTCCTCCGTTCCTTCTCCCTGAATACTTGCTCCCATCTTCTTTAAGAATCTGCACAGCCAGATAATCTCCGGTTCTTTTGCACAATTATAAATTCTTGTTTTTCCACTGGCAGAAACTGCTGTCAGAACAGCCTGCTCCGTTGCCCCTACACTTTTTCCGGCGAAAAAAATCTCCGTTCCATGAAGCTTTTCGCATACCGCTTCCAGCTTCTCTGTACACTCTTCTACTTTTGCTCCAAACTTCCGAAGTGCATACAGATGAAGATCCACCGGCCTTTTTCCAATCACACAGCCTCCCGGATATCCCATGGATACCCTGCCCACTCTTCCCAGCAGTACTCCGAGCAGTATAACAGAAGATCGCATTTTTTCTGTATAAAAAGCAGATATTTCTGTTTTTTGTACCTTCGTACAGTCCAGATACAAATCATGTTCCTGCCACCGGGTATCTACGCCGAGTGTACCAAGGATTTCTTCCATGCAAAATACATCTGCGATCCGGGGACAGTTTCTGAGTACGCTGATTCCGGGATAAAGAAGTGCAGCCGCCATCATGGGAAGTGCAGCATTTTTGGAACCCTGCATCCGTATCGTACCATGAAGAGGAGTTCCTCCTGCTATGCGAAGTTTATCCAATCGTTTCACTCCCAAAGGGCCTCTTACCTTTATTATATGTTTCGTGAAATTTTCTGTGATTCTCTTCTCTTTCTTTGTATCAGCTTCTCAAATCTGCTGTAAACTAAAAGAAAGTCTGATCTGTTTTCATTCAAATCTGACTTTCTTTTTTCTTCTATATTAATATAAGTACAGCATTTTTATCAAAGTGCTTTTACGTATTCTTTGAACATATCGCCTCGCTGTTCATAGTTATCGAACTGTCCCCAGCTTGCGCAGGCAGGAGAAAGAAGGACTGCATCTCCCGGTTCTGCCTTCTGTGCACAGATATCCACTGCTTCCCTGAGATCCTCACACAGAATGATACACGGACACACGCCAAGACGCTCCGCTGCTTCTTTGATCTTGTCTTTTGTCTGTCCGATCAGAACAAGGCAGCGTACCTTGCCATCAAAAGCATTCAGCCATTCATCATAGCTGGAACCCTTATCGTAGCCGCCTCCGATCAGAAGCGTAGGACGGTTCATAGCCTGTATGCCCTTAATCGCAGCATCCGGATTGGTTCCCTTGGAATCATTGTAATAAACAACGCCATTCTTCTCTGTGACATATTCAATCCGGTGCTCAACTGCTGTAAATTCGCAGATACTTTTGCAGATACTCTCCACAGAAACGCCTGCACAATATGCCATTGCCACTGCCGCCATCACATTCTCAAAATTGTGCTGTCCAAGAAGCTTAAGTTCACCTGTATGTACAAACGGAATTTCTTTACCTTCCAGCTTAAGTACGATCAGATCTCCATCCAGATAAATTCCCTCATCAAGCTTCCTTACACTGGAAAAATAAACCGTTTTCGGAACAATATTCTTACCGAATTCACGCAATACCGGATCCTCGTAATTCAAAATGCAGAAATTCTCCGGTTTCTGATTTTTGACGATCAGTTCCTTGACGCGGATATATTCCTCCATTGTATGATGACGATTCAGATGATCCTCTGTGATGTTAAGGATCGCACTGACCTGTGGTGCAAACTCCTCAATCGTCTCAAGCTGAAAGCTGCTGATCTCTGCCACTGTTGTAGAATTTTCTTTCATTTCCAATGCTTTGGATGTATACGGTGTTCCGATATTTCCTACCACAAAAACTGATTCCGCTGCATCACTCATAATCTTGCCAAGCAATGCTGTCGTAGTAGTCTTTCCGTTTGTTCCGGTAATCGCCAGCACACGACCCTTTCCTGTACGATAAGCAAGCTCCACTTCTCCCCATACCGGAAGTCCCATATCATAAAACTTCTGTACGACCGGAATATCTGTCGGTACTCCGGGACTGAGTACTACCAGATCAAGGCCTGCTTCTACTTCTTTCGGGAGTTCTCCCGCATAGATCTCAGCCTTCTCTCCATGTGCAAGTTTACCCAGAACTGCATCCTTATCTGTGTTTTCATTTCCGTCAAAGAGAATCACATGAGCCCCTGTCTGTTCCAGAAGATCCGCGGCTCCGATACCACTTTTGCCTGTTCCAAAGACAAGTACTCTTTTTCCCTGTAAATCCATTCTTTTTTCCTCCTGTAAGCTGGTTACCCTTTACTTCGTTCACAGCAACCTGTTCAAAATCACAGTGCGAGAAGTGCGATCAGACACATCACTGCTGTTATAATAGAAAACACAGCTACAACTCTTGTTTCCGACCATCCGCATAATTCAAAATGATGATGGATCGGAGCCATCTTAAAGATACGTTTCCCATGTGTTTTCTTAAAATAAGTTACCTGTATGATAACGGACAGTACCTCTACCAGATAGATCAGACCTACCAGAAGGATAAACAGCGGCATCTGCATCATATAGGCAGCTCCTGCGACAAATCCTCCCAGTGCCAGAGATCCCGTATCACCCATAAAAATTTTGGCAGGATATACATTAAACAGCAGAAATCCCATCAGCCCCCCCACAACTGCACAGGTGATCGGCTCGATTCCACTCTTTGTTCCAATGGAAACCACAGAGAAAAATACCGCAACGATCAGTGTTACACTGGATGCCAGTCCGTCCAGACCATCTGTAAAGTTTACACCATTCACAGTTCCGATCACTGCAAAGAAGAGAACCGGAACAGCCAGCCATCCAAGGTTCAGATAATGATCTGACCAGAATGGGATACGCATTGCCAGATTTACATCTGTATAATTCACAAGATAATACGTAAATACTGCGGTTACAACTATCTGCAGAGAAAATTTCTGCCATGGAAGAAGACCATCAGAACGTCTCAGAACTACCTTAAGGTAATCATCCAGAAATCCGATAATACCAAATCCCAGTGTCAGAAACAGTACCGGAATCACCTTCGGATAATCTCTGACATAAAACAGGGATGTTATAACCGTAGCTATCAGAAAAATGACGCCTCCCATTGTAGGAGTTCCTGCTTTTTTCAGGTGCGACTGCACACCCTCCACACGTTCTGTCTGTCCCATCTTGAGTTTTCTCAGAAACGGGATGATGATCGGCCCCAAAATCACACTGATCGCAAAAGAGATCAGCACAGGGATTACAACTTGATAATTCATCCTCACACCTCTTATCATTCTTTTGTTTTTTTATCATGTTTGATTATAAGGCTTTTTGACGTATTTCGCAACCCTATCGTTACTGTGAACAGTTACATCCCTTTCCTTCTATCCTTCTATTTTCATATACGGAAGAATGTTCTCAAAAATTGTCCGGACAACAGGGGCTGCAATGGTTCCTCCATAATAGACACCCTTGGGATCATGAATGATACATAAGGCCAGTATCTGCGGCTCTTTTGCGGGAGCAAATCCAAGAAATGAAGAGATATAACGGTTGGCACTTCTTGGAAGTGTCTGTGAAGTAGCCGTCTTGCCGCCGATTCTGTATCCCTCGATCGCTGCATTTTTTCCCGAACCCTCAGAAACAACTTTTTCCAGTATATACCGGACTTTCTCAGATGTTTCGGCTGAGAGGATCCCTGTTTTTACAGGATATTCCAACTCTTTTATAATTTCTCCGCTCTCATCTTCAACCGCCACTCCAAAATGAGGAGTGACCCGTCGTCCTCCGTTGATCAGTGCACTCACAGTTGCCGCAAGCTGGATCGGTGTGATCTGAAAGGACTGGCCAAAGGAAACTGTTGCCAATTCTACATTTCCCATATTCTGAGGCTTGTGCATGATCGTACCCGCCTCTCCCGGAAGATCAACGCCGGTTTTTTCCAGAAGTCCGAATTTTCTGAAGTATTGATAGTATTTTTTCACCCCAAGTCTCAATCCTACTTCGATAAATACGGGATTGCAGGAATTCTGTGCTCCTTCTACAAAATTCTGCGAACCATGTCCTCTCCTGTTTGCACAGTGGATCCTTCTGTCATCGACCAGCTTGTATCCGGGACAGTAGAAACGATCCTCCATAGTTACAGCCCCTTCCTCAAGACCTGCTGCCATTGTGATGATTTTGAATGTAGAACCCGGTTCATAGGTATCATTCAGACAGGGATTCCTCCACATCTGATTCAGCAGTTCCTGCTTCTTCTCTGCACTCAGGCCGGAAGTATCCGCATCTGTATTCAGTTCAAACGGGTGATTCAGATCAAATTCCGGCACATTTACACAGGCATAGATTTCTCCGTTCTGAGGGTTCATCAAAAGAATCGAAACTCTTTCAGCATCTTTTTCTTCCATAACCTTCAGAGCAGCCTGCTGGACATATTCCTGTATGCTGATATCCAGACTGGTTCGAAGCGTGCTGCCTGTCTTGGGTTCTTTCCGGTTTTCTCCGATTTCATCCAGTTCGATTCCCCTCGCATCAGTAGTCGTGAGGATTTTGCCCGAATCACCGCTCAGCACATCTTCATATTCCACCTCAAGACCTATGATTCCCTGGTTGTCTGCTCCTGTAAATCCCAGGACTCTGGAAGCAAGCGAATTCCATGGATAATATCGCTTGTAGTCTTCATCCACCTTTACCCCCGCAAGACCGGCCTTTCGTATTTCATCTCCCACCTTTTTTTCTACATTTGTCCGCATTCTCTCTATGGAGGATATTTTTTCTACTTTTTTTCGCACTGTATCTTCTGATAGTTCCAGTTTCTGCGACAACAGGGAAATGATCTTTTCCGGCTCCTTAATCTGGCTGTGAATGACAGATACCGTACAGACAATCTTATTTGATGCAAGAACTTTTCCCTTCGCATCCACTATTTTTCCCCGCGCTGCTTTGATCGGTCGTTCCCTCTCATGGAGTTCCTGTGCTTTCTCACTATAATAGTCCGCTCTGACCCCCATCAGATAAACAAGTCTTCCTGTCAGTCCCAGCATCATGACTGCACATAAAAGAAAAATTGTCCATACCTTTTTTTTATGAAAAGTCAGATTTTTTTTCATAAAAAATCCCCCCGAAGACTGTCATACTATTATATGTCCAGTCCCCGGAGGGAATCACCGTATCTTAGTCCAGTCCAGCCTCCTCATTAGTAAGGCCTTCACTTTCCATATCATTGTCCTGTTCAGCATCTTCTTCACTGTCTTCTGGTGGTTCCGGCACGTTTGTATCTGAAATTGCTTCTTTCAGATCACCTTCATCATCCGTGCCCACATTTACATCCACAGTGTTTCCAGAGGCATCCACAAGATTTCCCTTAAATCCTTCCCACAACTCTGTTTTCGGGATGGTTCCATCCTCTGATTCGTCCGGTGTTACATTCAGATACGGAAGCAGCTCTGACAGGATTCCCTGTGCGATATACTGAGGATATTTACTGTCTGCCTGTTCCTCCGCATTCGGCTCATCTACAGCCACATACATAAGTACCTGCGGATTCTCCACCGGTGCAAAGGTAATAAAAGAAACGATATATTTCTTATTTCCTCGCGGAAGTTTCTCGGCAGTACCTGTCTTACCACCAGAACTGTAGCCTTCTACCTTGGAGGTACGGCTTGTACCTTCCAGAACACTGGCCTGCATGTAAGAACGAATGTCTGCCGAAATGTCAGAAGAGATTGTCTGTTTGAGAAGCACCGGATTAATTGTTCTGACCGTACCTCCGCTGCTGTCCTTGATTGCAGTCACCAGGTGCGGCTGATAATAATATCCGCCATTGATAACCGAACACATTGCATTGATCTCTTGAAGCATCGTACAAGTAAATCCCTGACCGAATGCCGAGCAGGCAAGCTCCGTTTCTCCCATGGTCTCTGTCGTATGGATAACGCCCGCCCCCTCATTCGGAAGATCGATTCCTGTACGGGAACCAAAATTAAATAGACTCTGTGCTTTCAGGAAAGCCTCTGTCCCCATTTTGGCTGCGATCTGCATCATTCCATCATTACAGGAGTTTGCAATGACCTCCCTTAAGGTCTCCGTTCCATGTGCATCCGGCCATACCGCACATTTGATATAGGTATCTCCGTTTGCACCAAAGGTTTCGCCGCCATCGCAGTTAAACGTATCCGTTGCTGAGATCTTGCCTTTCTCCAGGGCACCTGCCATGACGATTGGCTTTACAACGGATCCTACTTCAAAAGCATCTGTTACACAGAAATTTCCCCACATGGCATTCAATGCCGTCACGGTTTCCTCATCTGACATTTTGTCGATTTCTTCCTGAGAATACACCTGTGACATATCTCTTGGATTATTCAGATCATATCTGTCTCCTCCATCCATGGCGATGATTTCGCCGGTCGACGGCCTCATTACGATCACACCAATGTTCTTGGCACCCATGCTGGCTTTGAAGCCATTGACATATTTTTCTACAATCTGCTGTGCTCCCACATCCAGCGACGTCTCGATACTTTCCCCGGTTACTGGCTCCATGATCGTCTGTTCAGCATCTGACTCATCATTGATATATCCATACTGACGGCCATCCGTTCCCATCAGGGTACTGTTATAATAACCTTCCAGCCCGGCATCTGCTGTTTCTCGCGAAAGAGTAAAACCGATGGTATCACAGGCAAGTTCATCAAAAGGATAGATTCTCAGATAATCTTCCTCAAACCAGACTCCCTGTACATTTGCACGTTCTTCCAGTTCTTTCTCGGAAAGACCGCTGTCCTCACCAGGGGAAGCATATTCTTCAAATGCTTTCTTCTGATCCATTGTTATTTGTTTTTTGAGGATCTGGTACTGGCTGGAGCTTGTCGCAGGATCTGTAAGTTTCTTTCGGATATCATCCTCATCAATACCCAGAACATCTACAAGTGCCTTGACCGTCGCATCTACATAGTCATGCTTTTCATCATTGACTTCCTTACAGTCCAGGATCACTGTATAAACCTTCTGACTTGTAGCGAGGAGATTTCCGTTACAATCATAAATATTGCCTCGCTTGGCCGGAAGTACACTGCTCTGATAGGACTGCTGTGCCTGCAGAAGTACTCGTTTCTTATACTTGGTTCCACTGGTCGCATTAATATACGTAATACGTCCCAACAAACAAACTAAAGCTAGTATTACTACTGCAAATAGTCCTACTAGCTTTCCCCGCATGGTATGATTGATTTTTGGTTGAGGTTTCTTACGTTTCCTCTGTCTGGTATCGCTCAAATTCTCACCTCTTACTTTCAGGGTACATCCTGATACTGTCTCACATAACTGCTGCTTGGCACACTGTAAGTCTTCTTCTGACTGTCAGTGGGATAGTTCATTTCCAGACGGCCGATCGCGGTTTCTCTGATCTGATCCAGATCAACTTCCGATGTCACCTGACTTTCATATGCATCATTTTCTTCTTTAAGCTGAGCCCATTCGGATTCCAGGCCTGCTACGGATTTAATCCTTCCTGTCAGCTCTGCCTTCAGCTGAAGATAGTTGACACAGCAAAACAACACTGCCACACTTACAACTGCCAGGAACGTTACAAATCCACGTCCCATACTCATTGCCTTCTCACGGTTACGCCTGGTCTCACGACTTATTCTCTGAGTGCCGGCTGTTACTGTGCGTGTTGTACTTCTATGCTTCACAGACTGCTCCCGGGAAGCCGCCGGTCTGCGTCCCGGCACCTCCTGCAGTCTCTTTACTGTATTTCCATCTATATACATCCCACGGGCATTTCTTGCATTTACTTTGCCTTTTCTGTTTGTAACTGCCCTGTTTGTCCTTTCCATCTACGCCCTTCAACTCCTATATTTCAGTCTGAAAATCTCCGCTCAAAAATCCTCAGTTTTGCACTTTTAGATCTTGGGTTTTCTTCCTGTTCTGCTGTCGTTGGAAGAATAGGCTTTCTGGTGATAACTTTTCCTTTGGATTTTTTGCCGCATACACACACCGGAAAGTCCGATGGACATGTACATGGATTTTCGTTTTTGCGGAAGATCGTCTTAACAATACGATCCTCTAAAGAATGAAACGTGATAATACATATTCTTCCTCCATCATCAAGGAGATCGATCATTCCATCCAGTGATTCTCTGAGAACATCCAGTTCTCTGTTTAACTCAATGCGAATTGCCTGAAACGTCCGCTTCGCCGGATGTCCTCCGGTTACCTGCATCTTCATCGGAATAGACTGACGAATGATCTCTGTCAGCTCTCCGGTGGTGCGGATCGGACTCTGCTGTCTGGCCGCCACAATGTGCTTCGCTATATTCTTTGCAAATTTATCTTCACCGTAATCACGAATGATACGGTACAGTTCTTTCTCTTCATAACCATTGACAATATCAGCGGCTGTCCTGCTCTGCCTCTGATCCATCCTCATATCCAGAGGTGCATCTGTCCGATAGGTAAATCCCCGCTCTTCATTGTCCAGCTGATACGATGAAACTCCCAGGTCTAAAACAATTCCGTTGACTTTCTGGATTCCCAGGCTGTGAAGTTCATTAGCCATGTAACAATAATTGCTGCGAATGATCGTCACTCTGTCCTCATAGGCGGCCAGCCTGTCACTCGCAGCAACTATTGCATCTTGGTCCTGATCTATGCCAATAAATCTCCCCTTGGCAGAAAGTCTGCGGCACACTTCACTTGCGTGCCCTGCTCCTCCCAGCGTTCCATCCACGTAGATCCCGTCCGGCTTAATATTCAAGCCGTCAATGGTTTCTTCCAGTAATACAGACTTATGCTTAAATTCCATATCCGTCTCCTGTTGGATTTCTTTCCGGCGTATTGCTCAGATGATGATATCCATATCCCGCATACTCTCTGCGATACTGTCCATATCATCATAATTGCAGTTCTCGCTCCACTTTTCCTTGCTCCAGATCTCAATCCGGTTCAGGTTTCCTGTGAGTACCACTTCTTTCTCCAGACCGGCAAATTCCCTTAGTGGCTGTGGCACAAGGACTCTCCCCTGCCTGTCCAGTTCACAGTTTGTGGCACCTGCTACAAAGAAACGTGTGAAGGTTCGCGCATTTTTATTTGTAAGTGGTAAGGCTCTGAGTTTCTTCTCGAATGTTTCCCATTCATCCATGGGATAAACTGAAAGACAACCATCCAATCCTCTGGTCATGATAAACTCTTCTCCCAAAAGTTCTCTGAACCTGGCGGGAATGATCAGACGCCCCTTCGCATCTATTACATGATTGTATTCTCCCATGAACATAAAACTCACCTGCTCTCAAGAGTACGATTTTCCCCTTCGTACATCTCTGGTGGAGCTGTCAAGTCTGCCACATTCTCTCCATTCCCCACCACTATTCACCACTTTCTACCACTTATGAAACAATTCTACCCCATTTACTGTTAAATTACAAGTGGGAATCTGAGTTTTTTTAATGCATGCAAGCCTCTTTTTTTCTCTGAAAAAGGGAAGTTTTCTTATGTTTTTTCAAGAAAACTTCCCTTTGGATTTTATTATTTATCGCATCTTTTGTTTAGTTAGCAACCACCAGTTCAACTGGTGGTTTATCCCTGGCCCTCCAAAGGGCCATTGTTACTGCTCGCCCCAAAGGGCGGTATCGCAAGCA
>OGQO01003241.1_pt1 | contig 11454 bp, 9 predicted proteins | sample 1553241 | NCBI WGS metagenome assembly OGQO01 (sample SAMEA2579933, study PRJEB22360) | human gut metagenome | biome: human gut; feature: human-associated habitat; material: faeces | place: Denmark | collected 2008/2010
TTTCAGAGTAAAGGTGGAAGTCTTTATCTCGGCAGTTCAGCCAGTAATTTGAGATGGGTATTTTATGAAAAGGGATATGAACAGAATAAAAAGTATGGAATAGAACTAGACGAAAATTGGAACAGATATGAATTGAGATTTCGGCAGGAAATGGCGGTAAGTGTAGTACAGGAATTATTGAGATATAGAGATGTGGCAGGACTGGCAATGGAAGTATTAAACAGCAAAATACGATTTTTAGAAAAGCCGACAGACAGCAAGAGAACACGAAAAAGGCTTTATCCAACCTATCAAGCATGGGCGGAATTGATGAAAGATATAGGCAAGGTGAAACTTACCATGCAACCGCAGAAGAAAAGTTTACAAAAAGTGTGGGAGTGGTTGGAAAAGTATGTTGCACCGTCTTTGAAACTGTTTGCGGAGGTTGGAAAGATAGAGAAAAGAGATTATATCGGTAATCTTGTAGCAAATGGAGAAATGAATATCACACAGAAGCAGTTGTATGATGATTATATAAAATCCTCTCGATTGGCGGAGGAAGAAAGGAGAGCATTTGACAGAAAGTATCAGACAGAAGAAAACAGCAATGACGGTAAATGAAGCGTCAGAGTATACAGGAATTGGACGGAATAATTTGAGAAAATTGATAGCATGGCAGAAAATTCCTGTAATACGAATTGGAAATAAGATTTTGATACGTTCCGAAGTTTTAGATCGTTTTCTACGGGAAAACGAGGGACATAACATAAAAAATAAGTATGAAGTGATTGCAGTATAGAAAAGCAAGGGGATATAATACTTTATAAATTAGTTTGTAGTACCTTGTTGGGAAAGGAGTGTAAATTGGGCAAGGACTTACAAGGAAATACATTACCGTCTGGGATTATGCAAAGAAAGAGTGGGATTTATCGAGGACGGTTTTATTACAAAGGAGAAACGTATACAAAAGATAATGCTGACTTGAAAAAGTTGATTCAAGAAATGGAAGATTTGCGGTATGAGGTTAAGCATGGAATAAAAGGAAAAGGGGATAATGTTTCTCTTAACGTTTGGTTTGATGTGTGGCTTAATACACACAAAAAACGTAGTATCAAGGAAAGTACGCAAGTACGATATGATGATTTTTACCGCCGATATATCGAGAAGCAGATAGGAAAATATAAAGTGGCAGATTTTACCCCGATTCTGATTGAGAGACTTCTTCAAAATATGGCGGATAAAGATTTCAGTACAAAGACAATTCGTGATGTGTATAACATTCTGAATGCTATGTTTAAATATGCAGTACATAACCGTATTCTGACCTTTAATCCATGTGCAGGTGTAGAGATACCCAAAACAAAGAAAAAGGACATTCGTGTACTGACCGTAGAAGAACAACGAGAAGTTGTAGAACACGCAAGAGGTCGTATACATGAAAACATGATTTTGGTTGCACTTGGAACAGGACTTCGGAGTGGTGAGTTACGAGGACTTACATGGGAAGATGTTGATTTTCAGAAAAGGGAAATATCAATCAATAAGACATTGGTGTATATCAAAGATATGGAAACGAAAAAATATGTGTTTAAGTATCAGACACCAAAGACAAAGAATAGTATACGAACAATTCCTATGCAAGAGAGTGTATACAAAGCATTAAAGCGTCAGCGGATTCAAGTCAAAGAGTTGCAAATGATGTGTGAAGAATGGAGAACATTAGGGGGATTTGACAATCTGGTTTTTCTCGGCATGAATGGAAAACCGATTTCAGAACGGGCATTTCAAGTTACGCTGGACGGGATAGAGAAAGCAATCAATAAAGAGCGTGAGTGTGTCGCAAAGAAGAATAAGACGAGTTTTGAACCGATACCACATTTTTATCCTCATGCACTTCGGCATACATTTGCGACAAGGTGTTTTGAAGCAGGAATTGAAGCAAAAGTGGTACAAGGGTTTCTCGGACACTATTCGATTGCGATTACATTGGATTTGTATACACACGTCACAGATAACAAAGCAAAATCAGAAATGGAAAAGTTGCAAAACTTATATGAAGATATAGTTTAAAGAATAAAATCAACAGACATTCCTTTAGAAAAATTTGACCCGAATTTGACCGAAAGGTAATTAGGGTAGACGTGGGAACAGCGAAAACCCGCTAACCACAAGGGCTAACGGGTTTCGTTGTTTTATAGTTATCTAAAGGAATGAGTAAAAGCTACAAAGATGAGCAGAAAGAGGTAAAGATCATGGATTTAAAGAATTATTCAACAGGGGTACAGCATATCGGGATTCCGACAAATGACATTGATAAAACTGTGGAGTTTTATCATAAACTTGGTTTTGAGACTGCATTTGAGACCGTAAATGAGGAAGCGAATGAGAAGGTTGTGTTTCTGAAACTGGGAACTCTGGTAGTGGAGACTTATGAGAATCATGCGGCGAAGATGGAGCATGGAGCGATCGATCATGTTGCACTTGATGTAAGAGATATTGAGGAGATTTTCCGGTATATTAATGAAGCTGGTTTAAACTCCACACAGGATACCATTCATTTCCTGCCATTCTGGGAAAATGGTGTAAAATTCTTTACCATTGAGGGTCCGAATAAGGAGAAAGTGGAATTCAGTCAGTATCTGTAAAACAGAAAAAGTTACGGAATATATCTGTATAATAAAATGAAGCAGTAAAGCCGATACATTGACTGGAAGCAGTGTGTCGGCTTTTTGGCTGTCCGGAATAGACCGCAGCAGTGAAAAACGGGAAAAATAAAGGGGCATTAAAGGGAAAAGAGAGATGAAAAATTTAAAGAAGTGGTATATTAATCTGTCGATACAGAGAAAAATTCTGTATTGTACGTTAGGGGTAGCATTGGTTGTTCTGTTGGCTGCCAGTGTTTCGCAGTATATGTCTGCATCTTCAATTGTGACAGAACAGACAAGGAAGCAGTCTGCGGGAGTGGTGAACGAGTTGTCGGTGAATTTGGATCATTATTTTGATATGGTGAGGAATTCATTTGAGTATATTGCAAATAACAGTACGGTTCAGGAGGAATTGGAGTCTGATGAACCATATAAATCGGATGGCACAGAGCTGTATTCCTATTATTCAAGATCGGGGCAGATCAGAAGGCTGCTTTTGCAGGGATATACAAGTATTTATATGAAGGATATCCAGCTGTATGGTTATAACGGAGCAAATCATCTGCTGGCAAATAATCGTGAGATTCATGAAAAGACCGCTCAGATATCCTGTGAACTGGCGGAGCAGGCAAAAGGACGCTGTATTTATTATAATGCTTCTGAGGAAGGCCTGATGTATATGGCAAAGCAGATCAAAGATTCTCTGACTATGAAGCCAGTGGGAATATTGAGAGCATCTATTAAGCTGAGCTATCTGAAAAAAATGACGATCACAGCCAGAGATTCTTTGGCTGCACATATTTTTCTTCTGGACAATGACAAAAATGTTCTGATAGAGAGTGCAGAGAATGATGCGACAATCAGTGACAGAAGCTGGATAGAAAAAATATCAGGCAACACAGGAGAATTTCTGTTTACTGCAGATGGACAGGGTTATGACTGTGTATATCAGAGAAGTTCTGACACAGGACTTACAGTTGTAGGAATGATCCCTATGAGTTTCTTGCAGAAAACAGCCAGAGGATTACAGAAAACGACAATCATGCTTATTCTGGCAAGTTTGATGTTGTGTATTTTTCTTGCTAATATTCTGGCAAAGGGAATCGCTGGTCCGATCAAGCGTACAAGTAAAGCAATGCAGCAGTTTGCGGAGGGTGACTTTTCTGTCCGTCTTCCGGAAGGAAGAAGGGATGAGATTGGAGCCATGAATTCTGTTTTCAACCAGACGATAGAGAAAATAGAGCAGCTGATAAAACAGGTTGTGGAGATGGAAACAGTTAACAAAGATATTGAATTCCAGGCTTTGCAGGCACAGATCAATCCGCATTTTCTTTATAATGTACTGGATACGATCAACTGGATGGCGCGAAAGAAGGGCGAGGATAATATTTGTCATATGGTTACTTCTATCAGCAGTCTGATGCGTGCAAGTATCAGTAATAAAAGAAGTATGGTTTATATTCGTGAGGAAATAAAATATGTACAGGATTATCTTTACATACAGGAAACCAGATATGGAGATAAATTTACATCTTATATTGAAGTGGATGAGAGATTAAATGAATTAGAGATTCCGAAGATGACTATTCAGACACTGGTGGAAAATGCGGTGGTTCATGGTGTGGAAAATGCGACATGGGACTGTTTCCTTTATGTTTCAGGAGAAATTACAGATGGAATGGCAGTATTTACAGTAAAGGATGATGGCGTTGGAATGTCACAGGAGCAGTTGGAGAAATTGATGGGGACAGAGGAAGAGCCAGATCATGAAGCAGAGCGGACACATACCCATCTGGGAGTATATGCGGTGAGAAAGAGACTGGATTATGTATATCAGAACAAAGCAAGGATGAGCATTACATCAGAACCGGGGAAGGGAACACAGGTAATACTGGAAATTCCGATGAACGGTAATGTCGGAGTTACTTACAGGAAATACGATGAACCTGTTAATGAAAATAACAAAAAAAGGGGAGACGAGAGATAATGGAATTGCAGGTAATGATATTAGATGATGAATATATTATTCTGGATGGTTTATGTTCGTTTCCATGGAGCGATTATGGATACCATATATCCGCAACTGCAAGGAACGGATTGGAAGGGCTGGAGAAACTGGAGCAGGCGAAACCGGATCTGATTCTTACAGATGTGAAGATGCCGGGAATGGATGGACTGGATTTTGCAGAAAAAGCACATGAGATTTATCCCAATGCGGTTATAGTGATACTGACAGGATATGACAGTTTTGCCTACGCTCAGAAAGCAATCAGCATTGGTGTGGAAGAATATCTTCTCAAACCGGTGGACTATGATGAGTTAAAGGCAATGGCTGCCCGGATTGCAGGGGAAATTCATGCAAGGAAGGAAAAACAGCAGGAAATCCGGGATCTGAAGAAATATTTCAACAGGTCAGTTCCGCAGCTGAGATCCAAATTTGCGGGAAATCTTCTGTATGGAAGAATCCAGGGAAAAGGAGTTGTAAAAGAGCAGGCAGAATCTCTGAATCTGACAATAGAGAAATATATTGTGTGTGTAGGGCGAAAAGTTGTTGGAGAAAATAAAATCCATACAGGAGATAAATGGATAGAGGAATTTGCATGCATCAATATTTTTGAGGAAATTTTTAATGATTTTGGAATTCATGTTTTGAGCGATTATAATACAGCAACTGCAGAATATAATTTTATTCTTTTGTTTGAAAAGGAAGAAGAAAACGCAGTATGTATGGAAAAAGCATTGCAGGCATGCAGTAAGATACAGGTAGAAGTAGAACGGTATCTGAAAGCACATATGAATTTTGGATTGAGCGATGTAGAAGTGGACGAATATCAGGCAAATGCACAGTACCGTAAGGCACAGACAGCATGCAGGCAATGTGTTTATCTGGGTACGAATATCATACTCAGATACGAAGATCTGCAATATAAAAAACAGACAGACTTTGTGATTACTTCCGGTGAAAAAACACATTTTATGATGACTTTGTTTCAGGACAGTTTTGAGAAAGCGGAGGATGAACTTCATCAGATATTTCGAAACGCACCGGAAGATGTATCTCCGGTGAAATTTGCAGCAATGGATTTACTTTTGGGATGTATGAAATTTCCATATATCTGTGCAGTTGACAGTGAAATTCATAATAAAAACTGGAATCTTTCTGTGCTTCAGGATGGAATAAAAAGAATCTGTCAGTGCGAGAACACAGAAGAGGTGTTGAATTGTCTGCTGAATCTGTTTGGAACGCTGATTAAACAGAATACAGAAGGAACTGATGAACGGAACCGGAAACTGGTTCAGAGTGTTCTTTCTTACATTGAGAAGAATTATTCAGGAGATTTATCTATGGATGATCTGACTGAGAAATTCCATGTAAGCAGAACCTATATCAGCCGCCTTCTTAAGAAATATGCCGGAAAGAGTTTTCTGGAATATCTGACAGATGTCCGGTTCCAACAGGTGGAGAAACTGATTGCAGATAATAAATATAAACAATATGAAATCGCAGAAATGGTAGGATACAAAGACTTTGGATATTACATAAAAGTATTCAAAAAGCGTTACGGTATTACACCCAATGAATTCAGGAAATATATATAAACAGCGAGGTTAACTGTATCAGGTAAGTCATTTAATCGAATCAGGCAAGTAGCGAGGCGGATGATTTTATCTGCCTGACGATAGAACAGGAGATTTGTGCACAGTATAAAATTTGTGCACAAATCTCCTATTTTTACTTTTATTTCCAATTGTTTATAAAAGGCAAAAAGACTAAAATAAAATCATCAAGAACGAGGAAACACAAATTAAAAGGAGGAAACAAGTAAATGAGGAAAATGAAAAAAGTGTTATCACTTGCCATGACGGCAGCTATGACAGCCAGTCTTCTGACAGGCATGGGAGCAGTTACAGCTTCTGCGAAGAAATCGGACGATGGAAAAAGAACGAAGATTACTGCTTTATTAAATTCAACAGAATCGACAGAACAGTATCAGGTTTATGACTATTTGTTGAAAAATTTCTGTGATGAGAAAGGCATTGACTATGAAATAGAAATGGTTAATGATAAACAAGATTATTTTACGAAATTACAGATGTATATCAATAGTGATACATTACCAGATATCTTCGGATGCCCCAATGGAACACTTTCTAAAGCATGTAAAGACATTGATGCATTAGTGGATTTAGGTGCTGAGTTAGATCGAAATGGATATGCGGATAAGATGAATGGTGCGGTACGAGATTTCCTTACAGATGCAGATGATGGTAATTTGTATCTTTTCCCACAGGGATTATATTGTGAATTCTTTATGTATAGGAAGGATCTCTTTGAAAAAGCCGGTATTAAAGAAACTCCGACAACATGGAAAGAATTTGAAGAAGACTGTCAGAAACTTGCGGATATAGGAGAAATTCCGGTTATTATCGGTGGTTCAGATGTATGGCAGATTATGAGATATCTTTCATTCTCTCCATGGAGAGTAACAGGTCCGGAATTTATCACTGGATATCAGGCTGGAACAGACTCTTTTGCCAAAAATGAAGCTGCCAAATATGGTGTAAATCTGGTTTATGATCTTGGAACAAAAGGATATTTTGAACCAGGATTTGCAAGTGTAGATTACACTTCAGCCACAAACTTATTCTATGGTGGCACTGGTGGAATTTTCTACAGTGGTTCAGGTCAGATCAATCTTGCTGAGGATATGTATGATGCAGGTCAGATAGGATTTTTCCCTGTGCCTGACACAGAAGAAATGGATAATATGGAGACAAATATTCCAATTCACGCAGGATTTGGTATTGGATATAATAAGGCTACATATGACGACACTATGCAGGAATTCTTTGATTATGCATGTGAACATTATTCAGAGGCTTGTTACAACAAAGGAAATATTTTCTCACCGTTTAACGATGATATTCCAGAAGGACTTCCACAGCTTTTCTATGATCTTCAGCCGTTATTTGAAAATGCTGAAACAGCATGGACCTCATGGGATGATAAGCTTGATTCAGAAAATCTGACCCAAATTGCAGATGAACAGCAGAAACTGGCTCAGGGAATTACCACTCCGGATGAATTTATCGAAACCTGTGATTCTTTTGTAAAAAGTAAGTGATTTTTCAATAATAATAAACAGAGACTGACAGCTGCCTTGTCAGTCTCTTTCAGAGAAAGAGAGGAGGAAGAACTGTGCAGAAAGCATTTGGAAAAAAGTCAGTCATCCTTTTATTCATCTTTCCAGCATTTCTTATTTATACAGCATTTGTAATTGTTTCCATCATATGGGCTGGTTATTATAGCTTTTTTGACTGGGGTGGTGTTGGAGAGAAAGTATTTGTAGGATTAAAAAACTATATAGAACTTGTTACGCAGGATGAAGTTTTCAGAGCTACAATAGGGCATACTCTTGTTTATACTGTAATTAATGTGGCAATTCAGGTATTTGGAGGATTATTATTTGCGATTCTCCTCAGTCGTATTAAAAAAGGAAGAGTTGCTTTACAGACTCTGTATTATATTCCGGTAGTTATCTCTTCTGTAGCGATTTGCCAGATTTTTACAAAGTTATTATCAGTAACTCCAACCGGTATTGTGAATCAGGTATTATCATTCATCGATCCATCTCTGAAACTGATGGAGTGGATTTCCAATCCTCAGATTTCACTGTATGTAACAGCTTTTGTAGAAGCATATAAATACCTGGGACTGTATATGGTTATCTTTTATGCAGCACTGATCGGTGTTCCGGATGAACTGGGAGAAGCAGCACTGATCGATGGAGCATCAACATGGCAGGAATATCTTTATGTAAGAATTCCTTATATTAAACCGGTTATCATTGCAAACTGTCTGCTGGTACTGAATGGTTCCCTGAGATCTTTCGAGTTCTCTTATCTGTTAACACATGGAGGACCGGGAAATGCTTCTGAACTTATGACAACTTATATGTATAAACAGGCGTTCAGCAGTATGAAATATGGTTACGGAAGTTCTGTAGCGATCATGATCGTAATCATCTGTATGGTAGTTGGAATGTTATTCCGCAAATTTACAGGAGGAGGGGATGACGAATGAAAAAGAAAAAAACAACCATTCCGAGCATCATTAAATGGGTTATCGCATTAATCCTTGTTGTGATGCAGGTTTATCCTTTCTTCTATGTATTTACTTCAAGTTTTAAGTCACTGGATGATTTCAGACAGTTACCGGCATATGCACTCCCGTCAAAATGGGTACTGACAAACTTTATCAATGTTTTTACAAAAAGCCATATGCTGACTTATTTTAAAAACAGTATCATTGTTTTGATCGGTGTACTGATTCCTCTGCTTTTATTTGCACTGATGGCCGGATTTGCATTAAGCAAAATTAAATTCAAAGGCAGAAAATTTGTCCTTAATTATTTCCTTCTTGGATTGATGCTTCCTATGCAGGTTGCACTGATTCCATTGTTTACTATTTTTAATAAGATGGGACTGATCAATACATACCCGGCAATTATTTTGCCACAGATTGCTTTTTCACTGTCTTATTCCATTCAGCTGTTTTATTCATTCAGCAAATTCTTCCCTGAAGAAATGCTGGAAGCAGCGATCATTGATGGATGTTCACCGATAGGATGTTTCTTTAAGATGGTGGTTCCGATGTCACTGAACTCTATTATCACAGTAGCAACCATGCAGGCAGTATTCTGCTGGAATGAGTATATTAATGCTTATACATTTACCAGATCTACAGATATGAAAACCATTACACTTGGTTTAAATGACTTCGTAGGAAGCATGGGACTGACAGACTGGGGTGGTACATTTGCAGCCATCACTGTAACAGTACTTCCGGTATTTATTTTCTACTTCTTCAGCAGCAAGAAGATGCTGGCAGGTATGACAGCAGGTGCAGTAAAAGGTTGATAATATGCAAGAATTACCTGATAACAGTAGTTTGATTTATGAGTAAATAACAGGCTTGCCGGAAAAGTACAAGCAGGCCTGTAAAGTGAAATAAAGTATAAAAAAGGAGATTAAGACTATGCAGAAATTATACTATCAGTTCCCGGGAACATGGTTTGGCGATTGCATGCCATTTGGACATGGAGATAAATTCTATTTATATCATCAGAGAGATACCAGAAAACCGGGACCATTTGGAGAACCATTTGGCTGGGATCTGGCAACAACTTCTGATTTTGTACATTACGAAGATAAAGGCGTGGCAATTCCGAGAGGAACAGATGAAGAGCAGGATCAGTTTATCTTTGCAGGAAGTGTTTTCGAGGCAGAAGGACAGTATCATATTTTCTATACAGGCTATAACCGCGATTATCCGGCACTTGGAAAACCATCTCAGGTTCTGATGCATGCATACAGCGATGATCTTGTAACATGGCACAAAACTCAGGATGCACTTACCTTCACTCCACAGGAAGGCTATGACCCGGATGACTGGAGAGATCCATGGGTGATCCGCGATGAGGAAAATGATCAGTATCTGCTGATCCTTGGCGCAAGATTACAGGGACCAAAGACAAGACAGACAGGAAGAACTGTTAAATTCACATCCAAAGACCTGAAAAACTGGAAATTTGAAGGAGATTTCTGGGCACCGGATCTCTATACTATGCATGAGATGCCAGACTTATTTAAGATTGGTGACTGGTGGTATCATATTGTGACAGAATACAGTGACAGAAGTAAAATGGTATACCGTATGAGCAAGAGTCTGGAAGGTCCATGGATCGCACCGAAAGATGATGCATTTGACGGCAGATCTTATTATGCAGGACGTACTTTTGAACTGAACGGACAGAGAATCCTCTTTGGCTGGGTTGCTACCAAGGATCAGGATGATGATGACAATAACTTCATCTGGGCAGGAACATTTATGGCACATGAGGTTTACCAGAGAGAAGATGGAACCCTTGGTGTAAGAATTCCGGAAACTGTATGGAATGCATTTGATAAAGAAGAAAAGACAGAAGATTTTGTAATTGATACTCCAACTAAGAGTACAGAAAAAGTAGTTGCAAAAGATACAGGAGATATCTTCAAATTCGAAGCAGATGTGGAATTCACAGAAGGAACTAGAACTTTCGGTGTGAGATTCTATGAAGATGAGGATAAAGCTGAGTCTTACCAGTTCGTATTTAATGTAACAGAAGACAGATATGTATTTGAGAAAAAACCAAACTGGCCATGGCCTGCAAACCAGAATATCGGACTGGAGAGACCGCTGGAACTGGTACCTGGTAAGAAATACAATATCAAAATGATCGTAGATGATACAATTGCTACAATCTATGTAGACGGTGTTGCATTAAATGCAAGAGCATATAAACGTCCGGGAGAAAGTCTGTCACTCTTTGCTTCTGAAGGAAGCCTGAAAGTAACTAACTGCAAGGTTACAACCGGATTAAAGAAATAGAGACAGACAGCAATTTAATCGATAAACCGCGGAGCAGTGATTCGGTGTAGAGTAACGTGACGAAGAAATTGCTGTAAATAAAAAAGTTGCTGTGCGTTTCAGTTATAGAAATGCACAGCAACTTTTTTGCGTTAAGTCGATTGGAAACAACAGATTTAGGGGTTGCTTAATCTTCTAATTTAATCTTCTCCTTAAGAACCACACATCCTGCCATGTCTCCGATAACATTAACGCAGGTTGCGCCCATGTCGCAGAGTGTATTGATGCTGATGTAAACGCCCATAACTCCTGCAGGCAGACCTGCCATGGTTGCCAGGGCTGCGAAGGATGCGATGGCACCGCCAGGGATTCCCGGGGTTCCTACTGACAGGAGTACGTTTGCCAGAAGGATTATGATCA
>OGQO01003246.1_pt1 | contig 11439 bp, 5 predicted proteins | sample 1553241 | NCBI WGS metagenome assembly OGQO01 (sample SAMEA2579933, study PRJEB22360) | human gut metagenome | biome: human gut; feature: human-associated habitat; material: faeces | place: Denmark | collected 2008/2010
GTATATGAAGATGAGATAGAAGATGAAAGAATAAGACATAATTACATCTTTATAATGAATAATCTTAAGGAGTGTATTAACAGGAAATGTATGAATAAATCGGACATTTTAACGCTTGGAGAATTCAATAATATAATGTCAGAAGCTTATGGAGAGGAAATTCTTAATAATGCTGATTACTACTCTTTCTTTGTTAATCTGTGCCAGAAGGACAGCTATGTTATCGGTGGAGATAATATGCAGTCAGAAACATTTCTTGATGAAATATTAAAGGAGGGTTTTGAAGGAAGTGAGCCTGTACATATAATTATGGAAAAGGGAACAGATGAAATAATAGATTACACCAATGTGCAGGTAATGAATATTACATTCAGAAAAGAGGCAGACGATGGAAAATAGAAATCTTGAAAAAGCATTGGATATAGTATCGAAGCTTATAACAGGTGAAGAACTTACTGAGCGTGGTGACAATAGTTCTTTATATCAGGAATATAACAACAATGCAGAAATCTATGACATAGTACATATGTCACTTAAGAAGCTTAACCTTTCAATATATGAGTATAATAATGGACTATATGTCAGTGCAGGAGAGAACAACAGGGTGTTTGGCTATACGAATGAAGAACTGCGTAAAGAACTTGGCATTAAGGTGAATAAAGATTTATATATGGCATATTTTGTTATATACAATATTATAACAGAATTCTATACGGCATCATCTAATACGACTTATGTGGAGTTCGTAAAGGTTGAGGATATTGTTAAAAATGTTGATTATTCGGTGTTGGCAATTATTGATAAGAAGTTGGGAATGATTATTGATGACATAGAGGAGAACAGCTTTAAACAGATAGCTTTAAGCTGGGACGAGCTTCCGGTCATAACAGTTGAAGATACGGCAGATGTAAGAGCTGCAAGAAACTCTAAGACAGGTTTTGTAAAAATGGTACTTAACTTCTGTGTGTCACAGGGGCTTTTAATGGAAGCACAGTCAAGATATTATCCAACAGACAGATTTAAAGCACTTATCGAGAATTATTTTGATGAATACAAGGGACGTATGGCAGAGATTATGCAGTCTTTGATTTAACAGCTTAAGAATGTACTATGTAGTGCAGGAAAGAGGTAGATATGCCACAGATTAATAGAATAAGAGTTAATAATGTTAAATATAATTTTGGAACGCAGTTCTATGATGATTTTATAATGCGTTTTAATTGCAAAAATACAATATATGACCTTGCTAATGGTGGTGGAAAGAGTCTTTTAATGCTTCTTCTTATGCAGAATATGATTCCTAATTGTACACTTGATGAGAAACAGCCTATAGAGAAGCTTTTCAGAAAAGGGAGTGACAACACCTGTATACATTCGCTTGTTGAGTGGAAGCTTGATAACAATGCAGTTAAAGATGGTTTCAGATATATGACAACAGGCTTTTGTGCAAGAAAGGCAAGAGATGCGAAGGATGAAGAAAATGTTACTGACGGCACAGATACATTAACACAGGCACAGGCTTCATCATCTGATAATACAAGTGTAGAATATTTCAATTACTGTATTTTCTATAGAAAGTTCGGGGAAAATGACATAAAGAACCTGCCGCTTGCTGTTAATGGCGAGAGGGTTACTTATAATGGCTTAAAGGCATATTTAAGAGAAGCGGAGAAGTCAGATTATAACATTAAAGTATACATTTTTGACAGAAAAGGTGACTATCAGAGCTTTATATCACGTTACGGAATATATGAAAGTGCGTGGGAGATAGTAAGAGGCATCAATAAGACAGAGGGACATGTAAGAACTTATTTTGAGACTAATTACAGGACAAGCAGAAAGGTTGTTGAGGACCTTCTTATAGAGGAGATTATACAGAAGTCTTACAATAACAGGCTTTCAGTTGATAATGATGACTCTATGATGGCAAAGACACTACTTGATATTAAGGATAAGCTTATAGAACTTTCCAAGAAGAACAGTCAGATTAATGATTATGATAACCAGATAGAAGCTTTAACATATTTTAAAGATTATATCGCAACATATAAGGAATTCTATTCCAATAAAAGAGATATTGAGAACAGGCTTGCCAATATGCTCTTATCAGTGATTAATGCTGAGGGAAGGAAAGAAGCAGAGCTTTCAGGACATAATGAAAAAGAGCAGGAACTTTATAATGAACTTTATGATAAGAAATACAAGATTGCAGTGGCTGATGTATTAAAGGAAAAGAAGTCATTAAATGAGCTTGATAAGCTTGTCAAGGAAGCACTTTCAGATAGAAATAAGAAAGAGAATCAGATAAAGACTGCAAGGGAAAAGCTTATGCTTTTAGAGGCAGCTAATAATTATTGTGACTATATCAATTACGAAAAAGAACTTGTTAAAGTTAATACTGCAATTGACAGCCGTATGATAGAGGATGAGGACATAGCGTCAGAATTAAACAAGCTTGCAGCTATATATAAGCAGTATTATGACAAGGCAGAAAAAGAACTTTCAGCTAAGACAGCTAAAGCAGCTATAGATGAGAAGAATTTAAGAGATGAACTTAAAAAGGCAGACGATAAACATCAGGAAGCAAAGAATAACTGTGCTGTTATACATGGGCAGGAAAGCACTGTAAAACAGCATATTGAAAAGGACGAGAAAGAGCTTAAAAGGCTTGCTGACGCTTATGGAATACTGATTGTTGATGATATTATATCCAAGATAGAGGAATTAAGGGTACAGCATAATGGTATTCTTAAGGCGGAGGCTCTTTTAGAGGAAAACATTAAAGAAACAACCAAGTCGGTATACAAGACAGAGGAAAAGATTAATATTGCTGAGTCTAATATTGCGATGTTAGATGAAAGAATTGACCAACTTCAATCACAGATTATAAGCAGGCAGGAGAATGAGAGCAAGCTTAAGGATTTGCAGAGAATATATGGAATTGCAGGAACTGACAGATTAAAAGAAGGCATTTTCAAAGAATTTTTAAGAATGAATGACAAATATAATGAAGACAGCCAGAAGGCAGTTAAGCTTGGAAAACTTATAGAAGCAGTAAGTGCAGGTTCTTATTATATAGACAATCCTTCTTACAATAAGTTCAGGGAATATCTTAAATCAGTGTGCGGTGAAGCTGTAACAGAAGGTTATAAGTATCTTGAAAATGCAAGCGAACAGCAGAGAAAAGATATTGTTAAAAGAATACCATTTATCCAGTACAGCTTTGTAATTGACAGTGGTTTTGACAGGTTAAAGGAAGCGGAACTGGAAACTGAAACACAGGATAGTGCTGTATATCCGGTAATAAGTGCAGAGGCACTTAAAGATGAAAATGTTAATATAAACAGCGATAAAGTTATATTTGCAGTTAATGACATAAGCTATCTTACAGACGATAAAAGACGTGATGTAAAGGTACGCATTTTAAGGGAAGAACTTGATAATCTTAACGATACCATAACAAAGCTTAACAGCAGAAAGCAGACAGTTCTTGAAGATTATGTGCTTTCGGTTAATGCTGGTGATACATCAGCGGAAAAGCTTGATGCACCTGAGGAGCTTCTTAAGAGAAAAAATGATATCAAAGAGAATATCGCTACATACAGAGCAGAGCTTGGACGATATAATGATAAGAAGTCACAGGATATGGCAGAACTTGAAAATGTCAGAAAGTCCAAGAAGTCTGTTGAATTAAACATAAGCAGATATGAAGAAATTGCAGTTGTAAATGAGAGGGTAACGGCGGGATATGTGACATTAAAACAGCTTACTGAAAAGCTTAAGGCTGCCGAAGCACAGATTATAGAATGTGCAGATTATCTTGATAAAATAAGAGAAGACTATATTAAGGCAGATGAGTATAAGACTAATGTTGATAATCAGTATTCAGAGCTTGTAAGCGTCTGGGAAAATACAGTGTCGCATTTTTACAATGAGGGCATTGATTATAATAATGATGAAGCGGATAAGATTAACCCTGACGAACTTACCGCTAAGATAACAGGTCTTAAAGACATTTTGGCTAATAAGAATTCAGATGTTTCTGATAAGGAAAATCTTAGAAAGCACCTGAAAGCTTCTGTTGATAAATGTATTGAAGCTATTGAGTACAGAGGTCATACATTAGAAGAACTTAAGGGGATGTATGAGACTGGAACAATATCTGTAAGTGACAGGACAAAGCTTATGTGGCTTAACAATGAACTGCACGAGTATCAGAAGGAATATGATGAAGGAAGCAGGGAGACAGAAGCTAAAGAAGCACTTCTTAACAGACTTGAGGGAAGTATTGCACACGCTAAGAGCCAGATTGAGGAAAAATATGGACGATATGAAGAATTTGAGTGTGACAATCCTGAAAAGTTCGCAGATGATATGTCTGTGGCAGTAGCAGAATTAGAGAAGAATATAGAAAAGTATGCACAGTTAAGAAAGCATATGTCAGATGAACTCAAAGAGATACAGCTTATAAGAAAAGACCTTGAAAGAATAACATATAATGCAGGAATTGATATTGAGAATTATGCAGAATTGTCAGAATCGGATATTGAGATTAAAGATTTTGAAAGTGTTGCGAAAGAATACGAGCAGACAGCAAAAGAGTATTCATCTATATTAAAGCTTGAATACAAGAAAGCTGATGAGTTCAACAAATATAAAACAAAGCTAATAGATGAACTTAAGAACTATAATGGTGCTGAACTTGCCGTTGAGGTTAATGTATCGGTTGTGCTTCCTGTTAATGCCGCAAAGACAGAACAGCTTGTTAAATCAATAGAGGATACGAATTCATTTATCGAACTTGAGAAAGAGCGTGTTCACAAGGGAATAGAGGATATGGAACGTATCAAGGATAACTTTGAAAACGGATGTATACAGACATGCAGTAATATAAAGACTGAGCTTGAAAGACTTCCAAAGCTTTCGCATATCAGAATGGACAATGAAGATATTGCAATAATCGGGCTTTATATTCCTTATGTTAGGGAAGAAATGTATAAGGACAGAATGTCAGCTTACATTGATGAGACAATTGTTGCAGCGGAAAGCTTTAAGGAGCAGGAAGAACGTTTCAGATATATAAGAAGCAGGCTTTCATGGAAACGGCTTTTCTCAGTAATTGTAACGGATATGAATTCAGTAAGAATTAATCTTTACAAGAGAGAGAGAATAAAAGACCAGAGCAGATATTTAAGATATGAGGAAGCTGTAGGCTCAACAGGACAGTCGCAGGGGATATATATACAGTTCCTTATAGCTATTATTAATTATATTTCCAATATGAACACAGTATCAGATGGACAGCCTTTGGGTAAGACTATATTTATAGATAATCCATTTGGTGCGGCAAAGGATATATATATATGGGAGCCAATCTTTAAACTGCTTGCAGTAAACCATGTACAGCTCATTGTTCCTGCAAGAGGTGCAACACCGGCGATTACCTCAAGGTTTGATGTTAATTATATACTTGGGCAGAAGATGGCAGACAAAAGGCAGCAGACAGTTGTTGTTGACTATTATAGTAATGTTAAAGAGACTGAATTGGAATACACAAGAATGGACTATGAACAGGCAAGCTTTGATTTCATATAGCAGGTTTACAAGGATACTTTACTGTGATAAAATTATACGGAATGTTTAAATTGGCATTAATATGCCGTATTATTGGAATTTGAGGGTCGATTCATTGACATAATGGAGGTCTTTAACGTGGATAAATATGAGTTTAATATAAAGTTGGAACAGATAAAGAAGCTTGCAGCTAAGAAAGAATATAAGCAGGCAGCAGAGATTGCAAAGCAGATGAACTGGAATAAAGTAAAAGACTGGTCTACGCTTGCAACGATAATTAATGTACAGGAAGCGGCAGGAGACTACGAAGAAGCAAGAGATATGGCAATTCTTGCATACAACCGTAACCTTGGAGGCAGAAAGCTTATATATAAGCTCACAGAATTCTTTATCAAAGTTGACGATTTTGAAAATGCTGAAGAATTATACAGGGAATACGCCAAATTATCAGCACACGATGTTAATAAGTATATCTTATATTACGACTTAAGAAGGGCACAGGATGCACCTGATACTGAGCTTGTTGATATACTTGAAAAGTATAAGGAAGCTGAGATTGACGAGAAATATATGTATGAGCTTGCCGAATTATATTACAAGACAGGAAGAAAAGAAGATTGTTCTAAGACCTGTGATAACCTTGTATTATGGTTTCAGGATGGCATATATGTAGAGAAAGCTGTAAAGCTTAAGGAAAAGCTGGGTGTTACTATGACTAACACACAGAAGAAGATTTTAAGTGAGATTAACGCAAGAAAGTCTGACGAAGAAGCTAACAAAGAAAGATTATTTATGGAGCAGAAAGAGCTTGCACGTCTTAAAAAGGACGAAGTCGGCGATCTGCTTGATGAAGATGATAAAGCTGATTCAGACAAAGCAGCACCTTCTAACAAGGCTTCAGATAGCAGGTATTCTAATGTGACTGATAAAGCTTTAAGATTTAAATCTGAAGATGTTGCAGGAGAACAGCCAGTGGGTAATATTGATTATACCGGAAATGACCGTTCAACAGGAAATGTTAATGTGGCGGGAAGTTCAGACGTGGCTGGTGTAAAAGATACATCTGGTTTATCAATGGATCTTGTCCAGAATGACCAGAGCAGTGCATTAAAAGAGTCAATTGTAAATGCTATTAGAAGACAGGAAGCAGAAGGGAATTCTGTAGATGAGAGTGCTGCAAAGCTTGAAAAAGAGCAGGACAACAGAATATTAGATGAGAGTGCAGATAAGAAGCTTAATGAAAATGTCAGCAAAGCTTCTATGTCATTAAAGGAGCTTATCGAGAACGCAAAAAGAAATATTGAGAACAGCTGTGATAAGATTACCAAGGAAGACGAGGAAGAAGCACGGGAGGCGGCAAGAAAGCGTATTGATGAGAAAGCTGATGCTATGGACATAGAGGTTAAAGTACCTAATTATAATCTTTATGATACTCATAATATTCAGGAAGAACTTGCTAAGAATATTAATGATATATTTAGTGATGAGGAGTCATTTAAGCCTCCATTTGAAAGAAAGACAGGAATGTCCGAAGCATTGAATGAGAGTCCGGCAAAGACAAGTGAGCTAAGAACTGATGGCACAGCAGATAGTAATGCAGGAAATGCTAATACTGTTTACGCAGATGGTGAAGCAGAGAACATAGAAGATGAGCAGATTGAAGGACAGTTAAGCATAGCTGACTGGATGGAAACTGTAAGAGAAGAAAAGTATGGCAAGCAGGATACAAGAGAGTTCTCTAAGGTTGAGTTAGAGCGTATGCTTGATGAGAAAGATGAGAAGAGTGAAGCTTACGAGAAGATTGTTGCCATGAAGAAAGAAGAGGCTTTAAGAAAGGGAACAGAATTCAGTGAGAGGGAGGCTAAGAGATTAGCTGATGCAGAGGTTTTACTTGGTGCGGCTAAGAGAGATCTGGCTATGAGAACGGGAAAGGCTTCGTTTATATTAGATCAGAAAATGACACAGGAGCTTGAGAGAGCCAGAGAAGCTTTAAAAGTGGCAGAAGATGTTAATAATAGCGAAGCAGTGAGCGGTAGCACAGGTGTTAATAACGGTGAAGCGGTGAGTGGTAATACAGTTGCCAATAATGTTGAAGCGGTGAGTGGTAATGTAATTGCCAATAATAGTGAACAGGCACAGGACGACAGCGAATGGCAAAGACCAGAAGTATCAGATACTGTTAATGAAAAAGCCGCTGAACCTGAGAATGAAGAACTCACTCTTAACACAACACATTTTGAGCCAGTAACAGATGAGGTTCTTAACAATTATAACAACGTTAATAATTCAGAAGCAGAGTACAGCAGAGCCGCTGAGCCAGAGATTGCAGCTACAGATTTTGTTACGCCGGGTATGAATATGAAGTTCAATGTATCTTCAATGGATAATGAAGATGACAATGACAGGGTTTGGCATAATGATAAGAAATTATCCGGGGAGCTTGCTAAGATATTTAAAAAATACAGAGAGATGCCTGGACTTGAGGAGCAGCTTGTAGATTTATTCGAGTCACTTGATGAAGAGATGGCTATGACTAATTCTTCGTGTGGTAACATTCTTATATCAGGTAATTCAAGCTCTGATAAGACAGATCTTGCTAGAACAATTGTAAGAGCTATTAATTATGTATATCCTGACAGACCAAAGAAGATTGCCAAGACATCTGGCGAGAGTATTAACCAGAGAGGCATAACCAAAGCTATGGGCAAGCTTAAGGGTACAGCTCTTATCGTTGAAGGTGCAGGTACAATACAGCCTAAGAGGATTAATGAGATTATATCCTGTCTTAACGAAGATACAGATAGAATGGTTGTTATATTTGAAGATTCAGATGCAGAGATGAATGTGCTTGTGAACTTTAATCCGGATATGGTAAAGACATTTAACCATAGAATTACATTAAAGCAGTACACAGTTAATGAACTTGTTGATATGGCAAAGCGTTTTGCAAGAAAGAGACAGTATGAGGTTGATGATGATGCACTTCTTGAACTGTATTTAAAGATTGACAAGCTTCATAGTGTTAATGATAATATCAAGCTTGATGATATTAAAGAGATTATCAACAGGGCAATTGCCAACTCTGAAAAGAGAGCGTCAAGAAAGTTCTTTGGTGGACTTAAGAAGAAGCGTAGTGAACGAGGAGATGTTATATTCCTTACAGAAGCAGATTTTAAAGATTGATAATAAAATATAACTTATAGTGTGCATATGCACAAGAATGGAGGATACTTATGAATATTGAAGAAATGTCAGTAAACGCAATCAGGGTTTTATCCGCTGATGCGATACAGAAAGCTAATTCAGGACATCCTGGATTACCACTTGGAACAGCACCTGTTGCTTATGAATTATTTGCAAAACATATGAATTATAATCCACACAATCCAGACTGGGTTAACAGAGATAGATTTGTGTTATCAGGTGGACACGGCTCAATGCTTCTTTATTCATTATTCCATTTATTTGGAATAGGTAATCTTTCACTTGAAGAAGTTAAGAATTTCAGACAGTTTGGTTCACTCACACCGGGTCATCCGGAATATGGACATACTGTAGGTGTTGAGGCTACAACGGGTCCATTAGGACAGGGCATGGCAATGGCAGTTGGTATGGCAATGGCAGAGGCACATCTTTCATCAGTATTTAACAAGGAAGGCTTTCCAGTTGTAGACCATTATACTTATGTACTTGGTGGAGATGGATGTATGATGGAAGGTATTTCATCAGAGTGTTTCTCACTTGCTGGTACACTAGGACTTTCAAAGCTTATTGTATTCTATGATTCAAACAATATATCTATTGAGGGAAGCACAGATATAGCATTTACAGAAGATGTAGTTACAAGATTTAAGGCATTTGGTTTCCAGACAATAGAAGTTGAGGACGGCAACGACCTTGAAGCAATCGGCAAGGCAATAGAGGAAGCTAAGGCTGATAAGACAAGACCATCACTTATTAAGGTTAATACACTTATTGGTTATGGCTGTCCAGCTAAGCAGGGCAAGGCAAGTGCACACGGAGAACCTCTTGGTGTTGATAATGTGGCTGCTCTTTAGGAAAATATTAACTGGCCTTGCAAGGGTGATTTTGAAGTTCCTAAGGAAGTATATGACCATTACAAGGAACTTGCTGATAATATGGCAAAGGCAGAGGATAAATGGAATGAACTTTTTGCTGCATATGTGGAGAAGTATCCAGAAATGAAAGAATTATGGGATAATTACTTTGATGGATATGATATGTCCGATTTGTTCAATTCTGATGAATATTGGGCAAAAGGTGATAAGCCAGAAGCTACAAGAAGCACAAGCGGAACTATTCTTAATATGATTAAAAAGGCAATGCCTAATTTAATAGGTGGTTCAGCAGACCTTGCACCATCTAATAAGACTAATATGAAGGATGCGGGTGATTTCTCTAAGGATAATTATGCTGGAACTAATCTTCATTTTGGTGTAAGAGAGCAGGCTATGGCGGCAATCGGTAATGGACTTGCACTTCACGGCGGTTTAAAAGCATTTGTTGCAACATTCTTCGTGTTCAGTGATTATGTTAAGCCAATGGCAAGACTTTCAGCACTTATGAAGCTTCCACTTACTTATGTATTCACACATGATAGCATTGGTGTCGGAGAAGATGGACCAACACATGAACCAGTTGAACAGCTTGCTGCATTCCGTTCACTTCCTGATTTCACAGTATTCAGACCTTGTGACAGAACAGAAACAGCAGCAGCCTGGATGTATGCAGTAGAGAATGAATGTGGTCCAACAGGACTTGTGCTTACAAGACAGAATCTTCCACAGATGGAGGGCTCATCAAAGGATGCACTTAAGGGTGGCTATGTAATTGCTGAGTCAGAAAAGGCAGTTCCAGATGCTATTATCATAGCAAGCGGTTCAGAAGTAAGCCTTGCGGTTAATGCCAAGGAAGAACTTAAGAAATCAGGCATTGATGTAAGAGTTGTAAGTATGCCAAGTATGGAGCTTTTCGATAAGCAGTCAGCAGAATATAAGGAAAGTGTACTTCCAAATGCTGTTAGAAAGAGAGTTGCAGTAGAAGCACTTTCAGACTTTGGCTGGTACAAGTATGTAGGTCTTGACGGCAAGGTTATCGCTATGGAAGGCTTTGGCGCTTCAGGTCCAGCAGCTACATTGTTTGAGCATTTTGGATTTACAGTTGATAATGTTGTTAAGACTGTTAAAGAAGTTGTTAATGCTTAATGTTTAATGGGATTAGGTGTTGATGGTTAGAGATTAATAATTAGATAAATAATATAATTGAGCTTTCAATAGATTTCCTTGTAATTAGGAGAATATTGGAGGCTCTTTTGTTTTGCAGGATATTGTTTATAAAGAGAGGAATTAAGTGGAGTATAATTATATTTACTACCTTAAAAAACTGTTTTCCACGAATCTTTAAACGAACATCAGTAAACCAATTCGCTAAAAGAAGTGCAAATACTATTTGAGGAATAAATCCTATAACCCACATTATAAGTGTGTTTTTTCCATATGTAATCATATCGGATTTCAGAAGACTTACATAATTCTTCATTCCAATAAAGTTTGGTCCTACTTCTTTTATTCCGGTACGATAATACTCAAAAAAACTATACCTTATTGTATCTAACAGCGGTATTAATGAAAATATAATATAAGTTATGAAAAATGGAAGTATAAATATATAACCCCATTTAGCGTAACTTACACTTTTTTTCTTCTTTTTCATAAAGTTTTTTTGCTTCTTTGTAATATTTATAAAATGATTCATAATCTCTTTCTTCGTTACTTTTTTCTTTTTGTAAATCAATTTCTAAGAATGCATAACGTTTATTAATGTTATAATCATCTCCATACGTTT
>OGQO01003262.1_pt1 | contig 11389 bp, 9 predicted proteins | sample 1553241 | NCBI WGS metagenome assembly OGQO01 (sample SAMEA2579933, study PRJEB22360) | human gut metagenome | biome: human gut; feature: human-associated habitat; material: faeces | place: Denmark | collected 2008/2010
CCAGACGTTCCAGACGCTTGCGAAGGTCATCTAAGATCAACTTTACCATAAAACAGCCTTTCATATTTTCAATAATAGTATTTTCTAAAATTATTTTACGAGAAAGACAGCTTATTGTCAAGAGTCAACCGCAAAGCTTACACAGATTTTTCTATGGAGTTAACCAAGAAAACAAAAACTAGCCATAAAAACAAAATATTGCAAAAGAAGATTCCATACGCAACCGCAGAACCTATGCGTACAATTATTACCGGGACGTCATATGTCGCTGGAATCTTATATAAACAGCTTACTATAACAGTTGTGATACCCAATTTTCCCGCGTGTCTAAAGTAGTCAAGAAGCGTTCCTAACAATGTATTTGATGGCCGTTTTTTATCTGTTGTCTGTTTCAGTTCCTTCGCGTATGGACTCCCAAGCAGAGCTGATGCAGCAGCAATATATACACCTACAGCTATTGATACTAGCGTAGTTGCCGTGTCTGCCATGCTATCAAAATTCCAATTCAATAAGTAGGCTATTACTGAAACTGTTATAAAGCACCCTATCAGAAATATTTTATGCTCCTTATCCACCACTGTCACCTCAGTTTTGCAAGCAGCAGTTCCCTTACTTCATCAGGTTCAAAATGCTCATTTTCATCTTTTGTTGGTTGAATCAAAAAGTGTTTTAGAACAGACGAAAAATCAAATGTTTGCTCTATACCACTTTCATCGCATCCGATTATAACAACATCTTCAAATTCTTCCCGATGCCGACAAATACGATCTACTAGACCTTTTCCTCCTCCATGTATTGGAAGGTCTCCATACGATATTTTTAGTTGAAGCTTGCTTGGCAAGTCCTGTCCCCAGATGTTACCAACTTGAGAAAACAATGTTCCTCCACGGCTGAATACATTATCCACTTGCGTATATTGAAATCCACGAATAGTTTTAATGTTCTTACAAAAATCATCTAATGATGTATAAATATTGCTTATCTTAAATTCCTTTTGCAGTGTGTCACTTAAATATTGCTCAACAAATCCCTTCTTATTGTAGTCATTCATATAAAGAAAATGTTTCTGTGCATCATAACACGCAAAAAATTGTTGTCTTGGTTCAACCTGTTCTTTTGAACGTGGATTCGGCATCTTCTCACCTGTTTTTTTATTTATGACATAATCTCTGAAGCGTACCGCATCATCGTAGTCAGATGCCATCCAGAAAAATCTTTCTTCTATAATATCCATATCAATAGAATATAAATACTTCTGCTTTTGCGGCCGAAATATATGATTTCCTTTTGCAACAACATCTTTCATATCTTCCAATGATGCCTCACGAATGCCATCAACTCGAAGAAGAAAATTACAAAACATCATTTGTTCATCCTCTTTTTTATGCCATCATATTATCAGTCCACATCTCACACTGGCTAATGACCGTGCTGATTGCTGTATCATAATCTTCCGGCGGATACTTATATTTTTTCAGCAAGTGCTTCACCATCTTACGCATACTCGCACGGGCAGTTTCTTTTTTCTGCCAGTCTATCGTCCGATTTTTGCGCAGCATTTCCGTAAGTTCTCTGGTCAAGTCAATCAATTCATTATTTTGATAGAAGTCCTTTATGTTTTCCGGCTTTGTCAGAGCATCGTAAAAAGCCAGTTCTTCCTGCGTCAAGCCCAGCTTTTTACCGTTGTTATACAGTTCTGTAATCTCCTGTGCCGTTTTCAGAAGTTCCTTGATGACCTCCTCGTTTGTAATCAAGCCATTGTAGTAAGAGTTCATCAACTGTGTAATCTTTTCTGAAAACTTCTGAGACTGCACAACATTTGTCCGTTTATACAGTGAAACTTGCTCTGCCATAAGTTTTTTCAAAATTTCTACGGCAATGTTCTTTTCTTTCATTTTTGAAATTTCATCCAACACCGCCGGGTCAAACAGGCTGATATTTTCATCTGCCTTCTTACTGTCAAACAAACTGATAACACCTTGACTCTGGATACTTGCTTTCAGCAGTTCATTGATTTGAGCATTGATTTCTTTCAAAGAAAGTGTCTTGCCGCCACTCCCACCATAGGTGATCTTCACCACCGTAGAACGGACTGCTTCCATATAGGCCGCTTCATGTCGCTCCTGCTCCGTGGTCATGCTGGAACACAACGAATGCGACTGTTTCAGCAACAGAGCTTCTCGCAGGAACAGATCTTTGCGCTTGGGTGCTTTTGCGTCCAGAACAAAGTTTACGCCGCCAGTGACCAGCTTTGCCATCATCAACGGAGAACCGCCAATAAATCCGCTGAAATCAAAGCCGTGCAACAAATCTTTGCACACCTGAAGCTTTTCCTGAAACTTTGGATAAGCAACTCTGGCAATGTCCATATCGCCATATCGGGACTGGTCACGCTTGGTATACTCCTTCATAGCGGCTTTGAGGGCAGATGCAATGCCAACGTAATCTACAATCAAGCCGCCCTCTTTGTCCTTAAACACGCGGTTGACACGCGCGATGGCCTGCATCAGATTGTATCCGTGCATTGGCTTGTAAACATACATCGTAGCCAGTGAAGGCACATCAAAACCTGTCAGCCACATATCCACAACAATGGCAATCTTCATCGGGTCATCGTTGTCTTTGAATTTCCGGGCAAGTTCTTCTTTGTGAGATTTTGTACCGATGATTTCTTTCCAATCCTCCGGGTCATTGTTGCCACCCGTCATAACTACGCCGATTTTTTCGTTCCATGTCGGGCGCAGCTCCAGAAGTTTTCGATAAATCTTCATCGCAATCGGGCGCGAATACGCCACGATCATCGCCTTGCCCGTCAAAAGATTAGCGCGGTACTTTTCGTAATGGTTGACAATATCTTCGCACAGGGATTGAATGGTAGACTCTGCTCCCAACACACTCTCCATCTGCCCCAACATCTTTTTGCTTTTTTCAATCGTTGCAGCGTCCGATTGCTGTTCCAGCGCATCGTAGGTCGCATCAATCAAGGCCAGCGTATTTTGGTCAAGGTGGAGTTTGATAACGCGGCTCTCATAGTAAACCGGACGCGTTGCGCCATCTTCCACCGCCTGTGTCATATCATAAATATCGATATAATCACCAAAAACTTCACGCGTATTTCTATCTTTTGCCGAAATAGGTGTTCCTGTAAAGCCTATGTAAGTTGCATTCGGCAGGGCATCATGAATGATACGGGCATTGCCAATGACCGTATGTGCTTCTTTTTCGCCCTGTTCATTTTCTTTGATGACAATTTTTTCATCAAAACCATACTGTCCACGGTGGGCTTCATCCGCCATTACCACAATATTTCTACGTTCGGACAGTGGCTTCTCGCCACGCTCAAACTTGAACATCGTGGTGAAGATAATGCCGTTTGCTTTTCGACCATCCAGCAGCTTGCTTAGATTTTCCTTGCTGGTTGCCTGTACAGGTGTCTGGCGCAAAAACGGCGCACACTTGGCGAACTGCGTGTAGAGCTGATCGTCAAGGTCAATGCGGTCTGTCATCACAACGATGGTGGGGCTATCCAAAGCTTCTTGCAGTAAATGGGCGTAGAATACCATCGACAGCGATTTCCCGCTGCCCTGCGTATGCCAGAACACACCACCCTTGCCATCCGTTTTAGTGGCAATCTTGGCCTTTTCGATAGCTTTTCGCACTGCAAAATACTGGTGGTATCCAGCCAAAATTTTAATCGGCTTCTGCCCATCGCCGGAAAACAGGATAAAATTTTTCAGAATATCTAGCAACCGGGCTTTCTGGAACATCCCCTCATAGAAGGTATCAAACTGTGCATACGCCGTATTTTCGTAATCGCCATCCTTTGTTTTCCACTCCATAAAACGGTCAAGTCCAGAAGTGATTGTTCCCGCCTTATTGGTCGAAAGGTCGCTGATTACGCAGATTGCATTATAATAGAACATCGAAGGAATGTCCTTCATATAGTTCCGAATCTGGTTATATGCGTTTTCTGCGCCCACTTCGTCCTTGGAAGGGCTCTTTAACTCCATCAAAACCAGCGGCAATCCGTTGATAAACAGAATAATATCCGGACGGCGGTTGTTTCCGTTTTCTACGAAGGTATATTGGTTTACCACATAGAAATCGTTTTTGTCTGCATCCGAATAATCAATTAGCTTTACTACCGAAGACCGTTCCTCACCCTTGACTGCATATTTGACCGTGATACCGTTTTGCAGGTAGTCCATAAAAACAATATTCTTCTGCAATAGACTTCCTGCATCAAAATCATTCAGTTTCAAGATTGCCTCATCAATCGCCACAGCCGGCAAACCGCAATTCAACCGCACCAGACAATCTCGCAAAACATCATCCAACAAAGGGCGACTGTAATCAGTCCGGTTCATATCGGGAGCATAGATATGGGTGTAGTCCATGTTCTCAAACAATTCGATTATGGCTTGTTCAAAGGTGTCTTCATTGAAAAGCATATTCTTTCTCCACCAATAAATCAATCTTGATTTTTTTCGAGCTCTTTTGTGATGGCATCAACTATATCGTCAATGATTGACTTTGACACAGTTTTTGCCATAGGGCGTTCCATCGATGAATATTTCTGTAAGGTATCTGCTAAGGCTTTTCGTGCCTTACTCTGCCCAATTTCTTTGTTGTACCAATCAGGAATCAAGCTTTCCTGAACTGCAACATAACATTCATCAAAAAGAATCGGATTGATTTTCTTTTTCAAAATGTCTCTAACGATTTGACTATCTTCGACATGTGGTGTTTTCTCCAGTGTTGCAGTATCACCATTCATTGAAGCCACATCAAACATTTCAAATGGCTCATCTTGTAGGGATGGCATGTTTACATGAACATCTTTTATATACGCCATTTGGTGTTCCAATTCAGGGAATAAGCTTCCTTCGTTTATATTGTAAAAATCCAACTCCCTTAGAATGTGCTCTTTTGATTCTGCCGGGATCCTAAAGCTGAATTCATCAAATTCGTCCCGAACATTTTTATAGGCTCTTTTTATAATGTATTCTCCAGCCCCCTCTCCTGCGATCTGAATATTATATTGTCCGCAGATCAAGAATGAGCCATTTTGCCTTTTCAAACGTTCGTTATTAAGATTTGATAAAACAAAATAGTTGTTCTGAATGATTTCAATGATACTCTTATATCCATTTTTTCTGCAATTGACCGCATCAGCTTTTGAATAGATGCCTTCCTTCTGAAGCTTGTCGAGTAACGTTTCCAACTTGAAGTTTCCTGTTATCTTTTCTGTTGCCAAATAGGACAGAACCTTAATCTCGTCATCGTCATACGATTTTCCATACTCCTGCTTAAAATAAACGCGTCCGTCTGTTGGCGGCAACAACACAGTCTTCCCATCTGAAATCGATATATCTTGATTGGTCTGGCACGCAAAAAACAGAGCAACCAATGGATTTTCTGTAACATCCAATAGTCTTGTTGGCAGTCCGTAATGCTGCAACTTTGCAAGCTTTTCAAACGCCGTTATCGTATCGCCGAAGTCTCTTGGGTTCCGTATGTACGCAGCACGAATCATATCATACTCGTGCGCCAACATTCCGTTACGAAATATTCCCGGCATAACATTCCAATCATAGCTGGCTTGTCCTCGAAAGAAATAATGCTTCGCGCTCTCTTCGGGTTCCACATTAGCCATTTCATTCTTTATCAGCGAAATTCCGTCCAAATAGCCATTCAGATCCCAGACAACCCAACTGTCATGGCTACTGGTTCGTGTTTTGTCCGAATTATCCATGTTATTCCTTCATTTCTTTTATAAACGATAATTTAGCAGCTTAGAGCTGAACGGAAGAGACGTCAATCTCACCAGACATTAGCTTGGGCAACAGGAAATCCCGTAGTGTTGAAAGCCGCAAGTTTTCGATGCTATTGTTAAGCATCTCCTGAAACATTGGCTCTGCAACACAGAGAAACGCTTTAGCATCATCATCAGATAGCTTCATGATTTGCTCTGAATCAAAATCTCTAGTGGTAATCGCATCAAATACAGCTCCACTTGCTTTATGCTTAAGTCTATCAACAGCTTTGAGGGTGTAAAAATAGACAAGAAGCTGATGTGTTTCCTTGCCGACAAGTGCATAACAGGATTGATTCATAGCCATCGGAATTCCGGACAGACCAACTTTGCCAACAGTACCTCTTGCCGTAACGAAAACTGTATTCACAGGATATAGTCGGCTATTGCAATGTGAAAGTCCCTCTTCTGTAATAGTCTTTTCTGTGATAAATGTATATGGTGTGCCAACATCTTTTGGAGTAAAGAAAGCAATATTACCGTTCCAATACGCGGTTTCGCCTGTCTTGGGGGTTCCACCGCCGAGTATTTGTATTAAATCGGTGTATCTAACCTCAGTATTTGATCGATTATAGAGGCTTGAAAACAATGCGGCGGCTTGCTGCTCTAAATTATCGTTTATCTCTACATTGTTTGAAATTTTCAAATCTATTGCAGAAAGAAGTGAAACTATTTGATCTTGCTTTTTTCTGTCAGGAAGATTTATCTTGATTTCCCCAATTTGTTTCAAATTAATGTTCGGTTGAGCTGATTGTGCAGATGTCGTATTAATAGTATGTATGACAGACTTTTGATTAAGGTAGTAGTACACATACTCATAGTTTGCTTTTGTATCATCTACCCTTATAATTGCAACCGCTTGATTCGTATTTGCTGGCACCACTTCAGCGGTTGCAATTCCCGTTTTGCCCAAGAACATACCGGCCATCGAGAAAAGGATATCGTTTTCCTCAATTTGAGATCTTTTTAGCCTTTCGTGTGTCCGCTCCGAGATAAAGGCAAATTTACTTTTATCAATCGTTTTCCCATCGACTAAAGACTCTGATTTAATAAAATTAATGCCGCTTTTCTCAAATTTACATCCAATAGATGTCGGCGTTGTCCCTTTTGTTATTTTGGTCGTAATATCTTTTAGCGTCACAATCATATTTTTCCTCATCCTATAAATTTCCTATGTGCCAATTTCACATTTTGTTGTTTTACCATTGCATAGTGCATAGTTGTGTCGATTTTCTGATGTCCTAAAAGCTGCTGCACCTGTTCAATCGGCATTCCCTTGTCAATTGCTGATGTTGCCAATGTACGCCGGAACTTGTGCGGGTGCACCTTATTTAGCTTCAATCGCCGTCCCAATTCACGGAGCATCGTTTCCACGCCACCGATCATCAATCGCTCGTGCGGCTCTTTCAGCGTCACAAAGAGCGCTGGATTGCTATCTGACCGTTCATCCAGATAATTTTGAAGGTGGATCTTCGTCCGTGCGTCAAAGTATACCAATCGTTCCTTGTTGCCCTTACCAAATACAACACATTCGCGCTCGTTGAAATTGATATCCTCCCGATTAAGTGTCACCAATTCCCCGACACGCATTCCAGAAGATGCCAGCAAATCAATAATCGCCAAATCTCGTACTGTTGAACAGTTGTCACGCATCAGCTCCAACGCTTCATCCGTATACGTTTCCTTGATGATTTTTGCGGTTTTCACTTTGTGAATCCTGCGGACAGGGCTTTTCATAATAAAATCTTCATCTTCCAGCCACGAGAAGAAACTGGAAAGAATACGCCGGATATTATCAATCGTAACTTTGCTTGACCGCCGCTGTGTTTGATAATCCGTCAGATATTTTCGCAAATCGTCCGTTGTAATTTGCTGCGGTGATTTTCCAACATCATTCAGCATCGCTTCGATAGTTTTTGAATAATAAGTCAATGTTTTCTCGGAGCAACCCTCTATCCGTTTTGCCGTAATGAACGCTGCTGCCGAATCTTGTTCCTCAGCCTTTGGCTGTTCTTCACCCATTTCAATTATGACACCTTGAAATGACGCTTCCAGCACTGCTTTCAAATGCAGCAACTGTTCGTTATTGAGATACGGCAGCATTTTTCGCTGTATCTCGTTGATAATTTGATTTTTCATCGCCGTATCTCCTTATTACGATTTCAGAGAACGACGGCAGTGGCAGTTTCTCCATAGAATCTCCCGCCACTGGTGAGAGTTATTAAAATTATGATAAACGATAATTTAGAGCAGCAAGCCGCCACCTATTTTCAAGAATTATTTATCAACAATGCAAATCCCATGTGGCAAATCAGCACAATAAGTGACCTTGGAACTGTTGTGGGCGGTAGTACGCCTTCAAAAACCAAGCCTGAATACTATACCAATAATGGTATTGCGTGGATAACGCCAAAAGATTTATCTATCAACAAGTCCAAATTCATATCTCATGGCGAAAATGATATCACAGAACTTGGTTTGAAGAACAGCAGTGCAACAGTCATGCCCAAAGGTACAGTATTGTTTTCATCACGTGCTCCCATCGGATATATTGCAATTGCATCTAATGAAGTTACAACCAATCAAGGCTTTAAGTCTGTTATACCTTACTCGGAAATTGGAACAGCGTTTGTATACTTTTTCTTGAAACACAGTCTTCCGGTTATTGAGAGTGCAGCATCAGGCTCGACATTCAAAGAAATTTCAGGAAGTGCCATGAAGAATATCCCCGCCATCATTCCTGATCGGAACACACTTGACCAATTTAATAGTTTCTGTGCGCCAATCTTTGCGCAACAAAAAATCTTGGAAGAGCAAAATCATTCACTTGCTATGCTAAGAGATAGTCTGTTACCTAAACTAATGTCTGGCGCAATTGATATCGCGAGTATTCAGCTCTAAGCCGCTAAATTATCGTTTAACTCCTGATTATTCTCAATCTTTCTTTGAATTGTGGTGATAATCTCGACCACACGTTTCTGAATACTCAGTTCAGGTAGCGTAACTTCGATTTGTTGAAAAGTTGAAGACGGTCTTGCCAGTGCAGGGACACCAACCTGTGAGGCATTGCTAAGAAGTTTATACTGCCCTATCGGAGTGTGAAAGTAATAGACAAGATATTCAGGCAAAACTTTATCATTGCATCTAACCCTAAACTGAGATTGCGAAATCACATACCGGTCATATCTTGAATCTTGCGGAATAAAAACTATCTGTCCAAGCGTTCCTCTATGTGTTATTACAATATCTCCGCGATGTGCATTCGCTTTGTTAAGAGAATCAGCTTTTTCCTCTGTGACATAGCGGAACGCCTTTTCAGACAAAGAAAAGCCCTCAAGATTGCTGCCATTTAAGACAGGCACTCCACTGTCCACAAAACAAGATACTTTAATATTTGAGCCAAATGGACCCATCGCAATTTCATCAATTAGGTCGGCAACGCGATACGTTTCATAACTCATATCCAATCGCCCCCAGCTTCTCCTTGATTTCTGCTTCCAGCTTGTGCGATTGCTTGAACAAATCTGAAAGTTCTGAGGTCAGCCGAACCATTTTTTCTTCAAAAGGTTCACCATCATCTTCCTGTTCCTCAACACCAACATAACGGCCCGGCGTTAAAATATAATCCTGTTCTGCAATTTTCTCCGTATCAACAACTGCGCAGAAACCTTTTACATCTTCCAGTGTGCCCTCAACATAGGCATTGTAGGTATCGGAAATCTTTTTGATATCCTCATCGGTCAATTCACGCAACTTGCGGCTCACCATAGCACCCATCTTACGGGCGTCAATAAACAGCGTTTTTCCGGCTTGTTTCTTACGTTTAGAGATAAACCAGAGCGAAACTGGAATCTGGGTCGTATAGAAAAGCTGTGTCGGCATGGCAATGATGCAGTCCACAAGGTCAGCATTCACAATATTTTTGCGGATGTCACCTTCACCGCCAGACTGAGAGGAAAGAGAACCATTTGCAAGCACCATACCCATGCGGCCACCCGGCGCAAGATGATAAATCATGTGCTGAAGCCATGCAAAGTTCGCGTTGCTTGCAGGCGGCATACCATACTGCCAGCGGACATCATCTTTGAGCTGCTCTGCACCCCAGTTCGACAGGTTGAAAGGGGGATTCGCCATAATATAGTCTGCCCGCATGGTCGGGTGCTGGTCGTCAAGGAATGTATCCGCCGCATACTTTCCAAGGTCGGGTTCAATGCCACGAATGGCAAGGTTCATTTGTGCCAGCTTCCATGTGGTCGGGTTGGAATCCTGTCCATAAATCGAGATATCGTTGATATTTCCACTATGGTTCTCTACAAATTTTGCAGACTGAACAAACATACCACCACTGCCGCAGCAAGGGTCATACACTCGTCCCTTAAACGGTTGCAGCACTTCCACCAGCGTCCGCACAACGCAGGACGGTGTAAAGAATTCGCCTCCGCGCTTTCCTTCCTGCTCTGCAAACATCGACAGGCAGTATTCATAAGTGCGTCCCAGAATGTCCTTTTCGCTGCCGTGTTCAATCATTTTGATGTTCGTAAACAGGTCAACGACTTCGCCCAACCGACGTTTATCCAGTTCTGGACGCGCAAAATTCTTCGGCAGAATATCTTTTAGGCGCGCGTTTTCTTTTTCGATAGCGCGCATTGCATCGTCAATTACCTGACCGATTTCCGGGTCATGTGCCTTTGCCGAAACATCGCTCCAACGCGCACCAGCAGGCACAAAGAAAATTCCTTCCGATGTGTACTCGTCACGATCTTCCTCAAAGCCATCACCGTCTGCAACCAGCTGATTGTACTTATCTTCAAAACGATCCGAAATATATTTCAAGAAAATAAGACCAAGGACGACACCCTTATACTCTGAAGCATCCATATTGCCTCGAAGCACGCAGGCAGCATTCCAAATCTGTTTTTCAAATCCAATGTCGGCGGTGTTTTTCTCTGCCATGGTTCAATACCTCCGTTTTAGCTCAACAAATTCTGCTTTGAGTATAGCACAGATGTGCTGATTTTCCAATTTGTGCGCATAAATTCTTTGCAAGATGCTTCAATTTCCAGTAGATAAGTCCTACTATTACCGCTTTAGCACAATAAATTTTACAAAACCATCTTGACGCACCCTGCAAACCATGATATTCTCTGTCACAAATCCCACCGATTTTGTGGATTGGTTTGAAACCATCCACAAGATGTGGTCGTGTTCATTTTGAACACTGCCTCGCCGTGGATCATCCCTGAAAGATTAACCGCCCCGCAACACACCCGATTCATTTTGCCGCCGATTCACCCCGACAAAATCCATCGCTGCGCTGCTTGGGCGGTATTTTTCTTTATGGGAAACGTACCTTGAAAATTTCATGAGCCGACCGAACGTGATACCGACTTTCCGTCAACGCCGCTGCGCAAACAGGGGCAGGAACTTCGTTCGGAGCAAACGGTGACCCCATTACATGAGCAGAACAACCTCTACTTGTTTTTTGCATCTTAACAATTCGGAAACATTTGTTGAAAATGCGTTTTGAGCGCAGCGGTAGAGGGCAAGAACCGTCCCGTGGCCACAAATTTTCAA
>OGQO01003266.1_pt1 | contig 11381 bp, 5 predicted proteins | sample 1553241 | NCBI WGS metagenome assembly OGQO01 (sample SAMEA2579933, study PRJEB22360) | human gut metagenome | biome: human gut; feature: human-associated habitat; material: faeces | place: Denmark | collected 2008/2010
CGGCCGCTGTAACCCACGCAGATCGCCCCGTGGACGAAACACTCCACTTCGGCGTTCGTCGCGGCGCATATCGCCCGTATCTCGTCGAGCGACAGCGCCCGTTCGAGAATCACGCGGGCAAAACCGCATTCGCCTAGGAAACGCGCCTGTTCGGGCGTCATGTTGCACACCTGCGTCGAGGCGTGCAGCTCCACCGGAAGGTCCATCCGCCGCAGAGCCATGTCCTGCACGATCAGCGCATCGACGCCCGCGTCGATCAGGCTGCGGGCCTGCCGTTCGGCGGCCTCCAGTTCGTCGTCCCACACGAGCGTGTTGAGCGTGGCATGGACCCGCACTCCGAAGCGGTGGGCATACTCCACGACCCGGGCGATCTCCTCCGCGGAGTTCCCCGCGGCCTGCCGCGCGCCGAACCGCGCGCCGCCGATATAGATCGCATCGGCGCCGTAGTCCACGGCGGCCGCGGCCGCAGCGTAATCTTTGGCAGGAGCTAACAGTTCGACGAGTTTCATTTTTTTCTTTTTGCAAAAGTAACAAAAAGCGGTCAATATCGGGACGTCGCGGACGGAAAATCGCGGGAACCGCCGCCGGGACGGACATTATCAATTATCATTCAACAGCTTACGCCCCAAATAGTCAATATATAACAAACATCCTTCTTTTTCACCGGACCGGAAATATCCCTGCGATGACAATATCCGACAAACAAAACAATTGCAGCCGCAAAACGGCTGTCATTCTTCAAAATCATTAAAACTCAACCTTATACACACGCATAACACCGAAAAACAAACAATCCGAAAAGACTTTTACGACAATATTTTCAGGATTTCCAGAAAGCATTCGGGCAAATTTTCGTATATTGTGCCGCAAATAAACAAGTCCAAAAATTTCACACGATGCAATTTTCAGCAAATACGGTTCTCCGGAAACGGGATACCGTACCCATTCATTTTTTATTCCTAATCCAATTTTTATGAGAAGATGCTTTACGCTATTGACGGTTCTCGTCCTCTGCACCTCAAGCGGCTGCGACGACAAGAACAAAGAGGAGGTCGCGGATGTGATCGTCCTCTCGCGAAGTAGTGTCGCGTTCGCCCAGAAAGGCGGAACGACCACCGTCGCGGTAGCCACGCCCTCCGACTGGAAGGTGAGCTGTCCGGACGATTGGGTGACGCTGGCCTCCGAAGAGGGCCTGCTGACCATCTCCGCGGCAAGCAATACGACCGACAATGTCCGCAACTCGAAAATCACCGTGGAAACGGCCGGCGACAAACAGGAAATCGCCGTTCACCAGGCATTCTCGTGGGAAACGGTCCTGCTGTCCACCACCGCTTCGGAGGAAATTTCGCTGGATTCCGAAGGTGAGAGCGTTCTCTTCACCGTGGTCTCCAACGGCCAGTGGAGCGTCACGAGCGACGCCGACTGGGTTTCGGTCGAAAGCGACCCGGTCAGCGGAACGGTACGCGTCGGCGCCCCGCGCAATCCCGACGCCCACCGCAATGCGACGCTCACCGTCCGGGCGACCAAAGGCTCCGCTACGGAATCCTGCAAAGTGACCGTTTCGCAAATCTCACGCGAGGAAAACCCCTACTACCAAATGCTGGGATATTACGGACTTCATGCGGAAAACTGGTATTACGGCCGTGAACCGATCGGCGTGAGCGGCACGGGTACGTTCTGCACCGTCGAAGAGAAAGAGTACCGCAAGAGTTTCTACATCAAGAACCTGTTCCTGACGGGCACGGTCGTGGAAGCCACCTACGACAAAAACACCCAAACCATGTCGATCGAACTGGGCAGGCTCTGCTACACCCGCGAGATTTCCCCGACGGTCTCCCGCTTCCACTACCTGTACTCGATCAACATGCAGGGCGGAGGTTTCCACAACGGCATGCTGACCGGCAGGCTGGGAGAGGGCTACAACGACGACGCGGACGAAACCCGCAAGGCGATCCTCCTGAACGGTTTCGAATCGCCGTACACCACGCTGGGCATCATCGGATACCAGGAGCAGCAGTGGCTGTCGTTCGGCGACCTCTACTACGCCACCGGCACGATGTATCTCGTGGACTGGGACATTCCGGCCGACACCGGCACGGCCCCGACCTCCGTCACCCGGGCCGCCGACGGCATCGCGCCCTCGGGCAGCACCTTTCCCGTATCGAAACATTAAACCGCAGCACACATGAAAAAATTATATGCACTGACAGCTTTACTGCTCGGCATGATGGGGTGCTCCGAAGAGACGATCACCTACACCAACCCCGTCCCGGGCGACGAACCGTCCGGCATTGCGGCCGAACTGGGCATCTCGTCGAAAAACACATGGTTCGCCGCTGAAGACGAACGCAACGCCTCGATCGGCTTCAAGAGCCTGGGCGGAGAGGTCGTCGTGGACATCCAGACCAACACGACGTGGAAATACGACGCCGTCAACGCCGGCTGGCTGACCATCGAGAAAGACGACGTCGCCGACCAGCTCGTCCTGAACTGCGAGGGCAACAAGGTCGAGGAGCAGCAGCAGGCTACGATCACCATTACCGCCGGCGACAAGACCGCGACCATCTCCGCCACGCAGAACGCGTACGGCACGCTCGAAATCGCCGCATCGAAAAACAACTTCCAGATTCCCGCCGTCGGCGAACTGACCGCCGAATTCGAAGTGCAGTCGACCGACGAAGACTGGATCTTCGAAACCAAAGACTGCCCGTGGCTGCTTCTCGAACAGCAGGGCGACAAAGTCACGATGACGCTCGACCCCAACGAGGAGATCGAGGACCGCGAAACGACCTTCGTGCTGATTGCCGGCGAGGGGGGGGGTAATCCCGTCTCTGAAACGATCCGCGTCACGCAGGACCGCGCCGTCTACGTCAACGTTTCGCTAAAAACCATTCCCCTCTCGCCCACTCCCACCGAATCCGACAAAAAAGAGTTGGGAATCAGATCCAACTACGACTGGGAGTACACGCTTTCCGAAAATTCCGACTGGCTCTCCGCCACGAAAACCGAGCAGGGACTTACAATCACCGCAGAGACCAATTCGAGCGGATCGTCCCGCACCGCAACCATCACCGTATCGGCCGGCGACGGCAAACAGAACCAGACCGAACAGGTCGTCACCGTCTCCCAGACCGGTCTGGACCTCGACGCCTTCATCCTCGGAATCGACATCACCTCGTCGAGCCTGAAGACCTATCTGCCGTTCGACAAGGCCATCGACGCCACCATCGACTGGGGCGACGGCAGCATCGAGGAGAACGTCACCTCCGCCTACCCCTCGCACACCTACACCGACCCGGGCTACTACATCGTCTCGGTCAAGGGCAACGTGACGTCGCTCAACTCCTACGACATCCCCGACTACGGACTGGGCAACCAGTTCAAGGAGGTTTACAACTGGGGCCGCACGGGGCTGACCTCGATGGCGCGCGCATTCCAGAACTGCCGCGAGCTGAAACGGATTCCCTCCGACAACACCGAAGCCTTCGCCAAGGTCACCACCTTCCACTATGCATTTGCCGACTGCCGCGTCCTCGAAGCCGTTCCCGACGGGCTGTTCGACCATGCAACCGAGGCGGAAACCTTCGCCTACTGCTTCCAGAACTGCAACATGGTCACCGAAGTGCCCGCCGACCTGCTTTACAACTGCACGAAGATCACCTCGGTAGGTTCGCTCTTCTCCGGCACGGCGATCACCCAGATCGACGAGGATTTCTTCTCTCGCAACACGGAGCTGACCGACTGTTCGATCATCTTCTCGAACGGCAAACTGAAGACGGTTCCCGAAAAACTCTTCGCCAACAACAAGAAGGTGACGACCTTCAACTCGCTGTTCGCCAACACCGAGTCGTTCGAATTCGTCCCGGCCGGCCTGTTCGCCAACAACCCCGAGGTCGACTCGTTCCGCATGCTCTTCTCGGGAACAAGCCTGAAATCCGTCCCGGCCGGCTTGTTCGCCAACAACCACAAGGTCACCAATTTCCAGAGCGCATTCAGCAAAACGGCCATCCAGAGCGTTCCCGCCGACCTGTTCGCAGGCTGCGACAAGGTGACGACCTTTATGAGCTGTTTCACCGGATGCAGCGAACTGCAAAGCGTCCCGGCCGAGCTGTTCAAAAGCAGCGGAGCCTTCACGACCGTGACGAAGACCGCCTTCAACAACATCTTCAAGGACTGCACCTCGCTGACCGAAGTGCCCGCAGGGCTGTTCGACGGCTTTACCCTGGTCACCGCCTTCAACGACGCCTTCAACGGCTGCGCGTCGCTCACGACGCTCCCCGCAGGGCTGTTCGCCACCAATACGGCGGTCACCTCGTTCACCAATGTCTTCAAAGGCTGCACCTCGCTCAAAAGCATCCCCGAAGGCGTCCTCGGCGGACTTTCCAAAGTCACCTCGTTCTCGGGCCTGTTCGCAGGCTGTACGGGGCTTGAAGAGATCGGCGCCAACATCATCTCCGGCTGCGCCGCCTGCAAGAATATCTCCTCGATGTTCAAGGACTGCGACAACCTGAAAACCGTTTCCGCGGAGGCTTTCGCCGGCGCACCCGCGATCACCAGCATCGGCAGCCTGTTCGAAAACTGCACGCTGCTCGAAAGCGTTCCGGAGGATATTTTCGCCGGGATGCCGAATCTGGCGACCGCCACCAGCGTATTCGCGGCGTCGGGACTGAAAACGGCTCCCCCCGGTCTGTTCAGCCGCAATCCCTCCGTCACGACCTTCGGCAAGGTGTTCCAGAACTGCGCCGCACTGACGACGCTGCCCGACGGACTGTTCGCCGGCAACCCGAAAGTGACGACCTATTCCAACGCCCTGGAGAACTGCACGGCCCTCGAATCGGTCGGCCTCCTCTTCGGGAAGAGCACGGCCTCGGCCAAATGCGACCGCCTCTTCGCAGGGGCCACGGCACTGAAGAGCGTGCCCGCCGGAATCTTCGACGGACTGACCGGGGCGACGGCCTTCAACAACACGTTCTCCGAATGCTCCGCCCTGGAGACGATTCCGGCAGGGCTCTTCGCCAAGAACGTCAACGCGACCACCGTGGCCCAGTGCTTCCTGAACTGCACCCGCCTCACGACGGTTCCCTCGCGCCTGTTCGAAGCCAACACCAAGACGAAGACCCTGACGGAGATGTTCTCCGGCTGCTCGGGAATCGAAAGCATCGCGCCGGACGCCTTCACGGGACTGAACGGCACGTCGCTCAATTTCCAGAAGGCATTCCTCAACTGTACCTCACTCCGGGAGATCCCCGACGGGCTGCTGAAAACCACGCAGATTTCAACCTACACCAGCCTGTTCGCCGACTGCACGGGACTGGTCCGCGTCGGGTCGGAGGTGTTCAACTGCGCTTCGGCCACCATGTTCAATTCGGTCTTCGACGGTTGTACGTCGCTCGAAGAGGTCGGCAAGAACATGCTGGTCAGCCCCGTCAAACTGACCAGCGTCGCGAATCTCTTCCGCGATTGCGGGACGCTCAGGAGCGTTCCGGTGAGCCTGTTCGACGAAGCCGTGAAGCTCAAGACGCTGACTTCGACCTTCCAGGGCTGCGCGTCGCTCGAAGGCGAATCGCCCTACACGGTCGTCGACGGCGTGAAATACCACCTGTACGACCGCACGGCGGAGAATGCCGCCGCCTCGGGACTCACCGCGATCACCGCCGCCAAGAGCAGTTTCGCGGGATGTACGAAACTCTCGGACTACGACAAGATCCCCACCACGTGGAAGGAATAGACGAACACAAAACGATCCCGAACATGAAAAATACGATAATATGCAGCATCGCAGTGCTGTCGGCCGCACTGCTGGCAGCCTGCACCGAAACCACCCGGATATGGCCGGAGGAGGGCGAAAGCAAGGCCTACGTGGAGGTGTCGAGCCAAAAAGTGATCTTCGACGCCGACGGAGGCAACGCCGTGATCACCGTGGCGACGAACGCCGACGGCTGGGACTACGCCGCCGAAGGCGACTGGTTCACCGTCGCCCGGCAGGACGGCAACGCCCTGCTGGTCGAGACCCTGATCAACGCCGGAGCCGAAACCCTGACGGGCAAACTCACGGTCAGCGCCGAGAAGAACGGGGAGACCGTTTCGCAGGAGGTCGCGCTCGTACAGCGCGCAGAACGGAGCGTCAACCTGAGCGCCGAAGGCACGGCCAACTGCTACATCGCCCGGACCGGCGGCGTCTACAAATTCGACGCATCGGTCAAGGGCAACGGCGGCGGCGACGGAGTCAGCGACTACATCGCCAACTACGGACTCGCCATCGAGGACGGCGCCTTCGCCGAACTGCTCTGGGAATCGCGCCACGACGGCGACAAGACCATGTCGCGCGAAATCATCGACGGCGCGCCGATCTACCGGGGCGGCTACGTGACCTTCTCGACGGGGCGTTCGGAGGGCAACGCCGTGATCGCCGTGAAGGACATCAAAGGCAACATCGTCTGGAGCTGGCACATCTGGGTCTGCAACGACGAAATCACGGCGCACGACCACATCGACTCGGAAGGCAAAGTCGCCGCCGTGATCATGGACCGCAACCTCGGAGCGCTGAACAACACCCCGATGGACGTGGGCAACCGAGGCATGTTCTACGAATGGGGCCGCAAGGACCCCTTCACGCCTTCGCGATCGCCCTACCACGCGGATACCGACGGCAACAACGTCCCGGCCTACAACGAACCGAACACCGCGATCGGCGACGGAACGGGAACATGGGTCTACAACGCGCAGGCCGCCGTGCTCGCCACGCCGCCGGCCAACATTCCCAATTCGATCCTGAACCCGATGACCTACCTGCAATCGCCGTACAACGGCCACGCCGACTGGTACTGCACGGGAACAGACCCGAAGGCCACGCATCCGGGACTGTGGGGTCCCGAGAAGACCATTTTCGACCCCTGCCCTCCGGGCTACAAGGTCCCGGGACCCGATCTCTGGGGCATTCCCGCCGGAAACAACTCGATCACCAACGGCGGCGCAGCGGCGGATTACGACGAAACCGGCGTCAGCGTCAAATGGGACTGGAACGCCTACGAAGACTGCGGGCGCCGCTGGAAAAACACCGGCGACTACTACCCGATGGCCGGCAACATCTACTACACGGACTACATCTCGGTGAGCATCTGCAACTACACGGGCGGCATGGCATTCTACTGGACCGCCCAGGCGACTCCCGATGCGACGAAGTCATCGGCCTACTTCGTGAACTTCAACCCCAACTGGTGCAATTACAGGCTCGGCGCGCACGACTGTTCCGCACAGATACGCTGCATCCGGGAATAACACTAAAAACTGATCGTCTATGAAATATCCATTCAAATCGCTTCTCCTGGCGGCAACCGTCCTCGCGGCGGCATCGTGCGCCAAGGACGACACGCAGAGCGGCGGCGAAGAGACCGCGGGTCCCGTCATCGTCAACGCCTCCCCGGCGGCCATCGGCGGCGAGATCATCCTCAAACTGAAGACCGAGGCCTCCGGCATCGTGGAAAAGAGCCGCGCGCAGGGCGTTTCGAAAGGCAGCGGCATCGACGAGATCGACCGCATCCTCAACACGGTGAACACCGTACGTTTCGAACGGCTCTTCCCGGACGGCGGGCGTTTCGAAGAACGCACCCGCAGGGAAGGCCTGCACCTCTGGTATTACGCCAAATACGACCCGTCGGGCCCGACGAGCGAGATGGCCAGCCTGCTCTCTTCGTGCAAGGACATCGAAATCATCGAATACTCGCTGGCCGCCGAAACTTCGGACCACCGCCGCGCGGCATCTCCCGCCGCCGGGGCGCAGAGCGTCACCCGCGCCATCGCAGACGAGGTGCGCAACGTCCCCTTCCCGTTCAACGAGAGCGAACGCTCGCAGCAGATGCAATGGCACTACAACAACACGGGAAACATCTTCGCGCAGACGAGCCAGCTGGGCGCCGACGCCAACGTATACGCCGCCTGGCAGCTCTCGACGGGCAATCCCGACGTGATCGTCGCCGTCGTGGACCAGGGCGTCAAGTACGACCACGAAGACCTGGCCGCCAACATGTGGGTCAACGAGGCCGAACTGAACGGCACGCCGGGCGTCGACGACGACGGCAACGGCTATGTGGATGACATTTACGGCTACAACTTCACCAAAGAGACCGGCGAACTGGATTTCTCGGCCGAACTGATGCACGGCACGCACGTCGCCGGCACGATCGCCGCCGGGAACAACAACGGCGTGGGCGTCTGCGGCATCGCAGGCGGCTCGGGCAGGGGCGACGGCGTGAAGATCATGTCGTGCGAGATTCTCGGCAAGTCGGAGTCCGGATCGTCGGGCGCCGGACTGGCCGGACAGATCCGCGCCATCAAGTACGCCGCCGACAACGGCGCCGTAATCTGCCAGAACAGCTGGGGATACACCGCCGGAACCATCTCCGTGACCGACTGGACACGCGGTTCCTACTCGGCGCTCTCGCGTGCCATGGAGTACTTCAACAAATATGCGGGACTGGACGAAAACGGCAACCAGACAGGCCCGATGGCCGGCGGCATCGTCCTCTTCGCCGCGGGCAACGACGCTTCGAGCGAGGTCTGCTATCCCGCCGCCGACGCCAACGCGATCAGCGTGGGCGCAACCGCGTTCACGGGCGCCCCGGCCTACTACACCAACTACGGCACATGGGTCCAGATCTCGGCCCCGGGCGGCGACCAGATGCTGAGCAACGCCTACGGCGGCGTTTACAGCACGAGCGTGGCCGCCGACGGCTCTTCGGGCCGGCCATCCTCGGAGGGCAGCCAGGGGCCCTCGATGGCCTGCCCCCACGTGTCGGGAGCCTGCGCGCTGGCCGTCAGCTATTACTACGGTGCTGAAAAACGCAAGGGCCTTACGGGCGAAATGCTCCGGCAGGCGCTGTTGAGCAGCACCCAGTCCGTCGACCGCTACTGCACCGGCAAATACCAGCAGTATCTGGGCAACATGGGCATCGGCAGCCTCGACACCTACAAGCTGCTGCGGAACATCGCCAAGATCGACGGCATCCCGGCGCAGCGGGTCGGCGTGGGCGACACCGTCAGCATCGACCTGAGCAACCACTTCACCGCCACCAATGTCCTGGGGTACACCGTTTCCGTTCCCGACCTCGTGAAGATCGAACTTCGGGGCGGAGTGATGAAGCTCACCGGCCTCAAGAAAGGCCGGACGACGATCATCGTCTCGGACGGCGCGGCCATTCGCAAACCGATCGAGGTAACCGTCGAATGACACATTCACTAACGCAAAAGAGAATCAAACCTATGAAAACCTTTTATAAATACGCGGCATTCGCGGCGGCGGCCCTCGCGGGACTGTGCGCCTGCTCGTCGGACGACGACGCGGCGGAGACCGGCTCCGGCCTGCAACCCGTCGCACAGCCGCAGATCATCGTCAGCGACCTGACGACCACCGGATTCACCCTCCGCTGGGAAGCCGTCGACGACGCAGGGTCCTACGTCTACACGTTCGACGGCGGGAGCGAGACCTCGACGACCGGCTGCCGGCTGGAATTCAACAGTCTGGAACGGCAGAAAGAGTATGTCGTGGCGGTCAAGGCCTGCCCCCGGGACCCGGCCGAATACACCGAATCCCCCTTCACCTACATCCACGTGCTGACCGACGATCTGGAGCAGCTTCCCCAGCCGAAGATCACGCTCGGCAGCGCCTATGCGTCGAAAACCGTCATCTCCTGGACCGAAGTGCCCGAAGCGGAACTCTATGAGTTCTCGGTCGACGGCGGGGAGGTGTCGACCACCCGAAACCGTACGGTCATCCTGTCGAAACTCGACAAGGGCCGCACCTACTCCTTCTCGGTGCGCGCCATGACGTCCGACGCCACGCGCTTCACCAACTCGGAAGCCGCACAGCTCTCGTTCGTCACCTCGGACGCCGACGTTCCGCCGCTGGTCATCGCCCCGACGACGATCATCTCCGACGCCGTGGCGTTCGACATCTACGCCTCCAGCGACGAAACCTACTATTATGAAATTCTCCCGGCCACGACCTTCGCCAAGTATTCGCCCGAAGAGCTGATGACCGCCTTCCAGACCTATATCGTCGAATACGCCAAAAAGCAGGGCATCAGCCTCCAGCTGGCCATGGCCTCGATGCTCAAGTCGGGAACCCAGAGCCTCCAGATGACGGGACTCACCCCCGAGTTGAGCTACGTGATCTTCGCCTTCGGCATGGACCTGCGGGGCAACATCACCTCGAACCTCTCCTCCACGCAGTTCAAGACCACGGCCGACGGCTACTCCGCCGGTCCGAACTACGGCGGCAGCGACTGGTTCACGCAGCGGTTCTACATCACCAACGCCTACCTCGCCCTGACGGGTTACGGCTGGACCAACTCCGTGTGGACCCACTGGAAGGGAGACGACGTGACGGACGTCCGCTACCGTACGCTGACGACCAAGCTCTTCAATCAGGTCTTCTCCGATCCCTACGACCGACAGGCCATCGCCGCATTCCTGAAAGACCCCAATTACGGAGTCCAGTTCAACCCCGAGCTGCTCTCGGCGACGGTAAACAGCGCCGACGGTTACAACGGACTTACGGAAGGAGTCAGCGCCGGCACGTCCTACACGCTGCTCACGCTGGCCACCTCGTCGAGCGGCGCCGAAACGGTCTGCGTCAACTCCGTCACCACGAAGACCAGCACGGCCGCAGCCGCGTGGTTCGCAGCCGCAGCCTCGACCAACGCCAACTACGGCCCGACGCACAACACCGTGGCCGGCGTCATGAAGGGCATCGACATCGCAACGGTGCGTTACGCGATTTTCAAACAGAGCGCCCTGGCGAACGTCAGCACGGACAACTATCCGGCCGTGATCGAAGAGTTCGGACACGACCTCAAGGAGGAGTACCTCCCCTACATCAACGGAAACGGCTTTGCCATCCTCTTCACCGGGGAGAGCGGCGTAACGCCCGAAACCACGTACGTCTTCATGGCGACGGCGACCAACACGGTCGGCGACAAAGTCACCAAATGGGGTTCGGCGACCACCAGCGCGGCTCCGGACGCCGCCCGGGCGAAGGCGCAGGCCGCAACCCGAACGGACGAACCGCTCCGGTCGCCCGCCGGGAAACCCATCGCCAACCCCGAGAAGTTCATCTACCCGATGGAGAGCGTCCAGCTGCCCGCCGGAGCGAAACCCGAAGGCGACCTCTGGACCATCATTCACAACACGCACAACATCAAATAAGAGTACATCTATGAACAAGATAGCAGCAATTCTCTGGTGCATCCTGTCGCTGGCATGGACGACGGCCTCCTGGGCGCAGAACGTCGCCGTCAGCGGCAAAGTCACCGGAGCCAACGGCGAAGCCATCATCGGCGCGAACGTTCTCGTGGAGGGCACTACGCAGGGCATCGTTGCCCACG
>OGQO01003276.1_pt1 | contig 11369 bp, 9 predicted proteins | sample 1553241 | NCBI WGS metagenome assembly OGQO01 (sample SAMEA2579933, study PRJEB22360) | human gut metagenome | biome: human gut; feature: human-associated habitat; material: faeces | place: Denmark | collected 2008/2010
AAGGCGTGGGTCTGCAACACCCTGATGCACCGGTTCAAATCCGGTCTGCGCCTCTTAAAAGAAGATTCCCGGAAACGGTTTGTTTCCGGGAATTTTTGCGTTGCCAGATATACGGGAAAAATCAGGAGATTTTTTAGTAATATTTTAGTCACCGCATAAACGCTGAGTGATCTCAGTAACGTTCAAAAGAAGAACGATCCGGTAAAATCTGTTCACAGGCTCTTTGAATCTCTTCCTTTACTTTCAGATAAGGGATTTCCTGATTGCTGTCATTCATACAGACAACAGGACTTTTCTGATGGATAATGGTATCAGTCAAAGTAGGATTCGTCTCTGCCAGATTAAAGTACCGGCAAAGTTTTCTTACATTTTTCGGGATAAAATTTCCGCTTAATTTCTGATATTCCCGGATAACGTACTGACTGACGTCTTCTCTGTGACGGAAAGGATGAGAGCATACCTGATCCAGATACTCTCCCTCCAGATTCCAAAGAGTTTCATAAGTACTCTTTTTTAACGGAGATGGTCCATGTACGGTATAAAATCCTGTAAACCGTGGAAACATGATTTCCAAAAAATTATAGAAAAAGTACATCGCAGGATAACCAATGTGAAAATAAGCCCCAGGCTGCTTTTTCATATTCTGCCGCTTGTCAAAATATTTAGCCAGAAGCATGGCATTGTTCAGGTAGATATATGGCATAGTTGTGTCGTCCACATTAGTTACATCGGGCTGCAGTGCAAGCATATCAACGGGTTTTCCATTTTTGAAAAAATCCGTCGGCTTCACTGGTTTTAACAGGAGCATATCATCATTGAAATAGATAAAATTTTCCGATAAGCCTTCAATACGATGGAAATTCCATTCGATGGGATGACTGCTAAAGGTAGGCAGGTATTTCGCCGGAATAAAGTCTTCATGGTTTACAATATGTAATTTCGGATTACTGGAATCCAGCCATTCAGGCAGATGTCCAAAGGTCACAAAATGGATTTTACGAACCCATGGAGCAAAGTTTTCAATGCTTCGGAACCAGTAACGCATCAGATCCCAGTCCCGGTAGCGTTCTTCCCGGTCATCACTTTTGACGGATAATCCCTGCTGTCTCATACGTTCCTTTTTCTTTTCGCGCCATACAGGGTCAGAGCCGTCTACCCAGGCCAATACAATATCAATTTCTTCAGTCTTCATGATTTATCCCTTCTTACAATAGAGTGTTCCAAATAAAATTAAAAATATTTCAAAATGCCGGAAAATAAGAAATGTCTTTGCTTTTTGAAAAAGTCCGGCTTCTTTCAGACTATAAAAACGTTTATAATGATCGATCCGGAACTCCGTTCTGGCAGACTGTAAACTCCGGTATTTTTCTTTTAAAGAAAGAGTACAGGTAGGGAGACACAGGTTATAGACCAGAGAGGCATACCCATCTACATATTTTTGAGACATAATCTCTTCCATCTCCTGCGAGGTCAGTTCCAGAGATTCCAGAAAATGACGAGTCTCCATGAAATTGTTCCGGTAGCATTCGACCAGTTTCGGCTGCCAGCGGTATGCGGCAGAGCCGGCACGGACATTATAGTGGTAATCACAATTTGCAGAAAAGTAATAAGTCTGGGCTTTTGAAAGTGCCTGCATAACGAATACCGCATCCTCTGCATAGGGAAGATCTGGATTGAACCGGAGATCTGCAATCAATTCTCTGGTAAAAATATAGCTGAATACATTGACGTTCAGATTTCCTTTTTGTGCCAGGATGTAGTCTTTCATCTGATTTTCAGAAAGAACTCCTTCAAAGGACGGAATCCCCTTGAGAGAAGAGGAAACTTTTCCGCTTTTCCAGACATCCTTTTTAAATCCATGATACAGTACATCCGTCTGTCCGGTCTCTATTGCTTTTATACATTCAGCCAGCAGGGATGGCTCAAGCAAGTCATCAGCATCTGCAAAAGTAATATAATGGCCTGCGGCAAGAGCCAATCCGGCATTTCGTGCAGTGGAGACTCCCTGATTTTTCTGATGGATCACCTGAATCCTTGGATCGACAGTCTTGTATTGTTCGCAGATCTTATTACTGGAATCGGTTGATCCGTCATCAACTAAAATAATTTCAAGGTTAAGATAAGTCTGATGAATAATAGAATCCAAACATGCCGGTAAATAAGGTGCAACGTTGTATATTGGTACGATAATACTGATTTTTTCCATTATAACCTTTCAGCAGTAAGTACTGCGGGGAGCAAAATATTCAGAGTAATAATAAAAATTACAGAGAAAGAATGCATTCTCCTCTACATAATCGATCACAAACGTAAAGGCATCAAAGTCGTGGGCTTTTGACCCCGATATCATTTTATTATACCATATTTGACCATCAAATTGAAAGATTTGTCCGTATTTGCACACGAAAGGAACTTCGGATCTGTATGAAGGAATCGTAAGTCTGGATGACGGAGTCTTTTGTATCGGAGAAAAATTGAATTTCGTGGAGAAGTTATTGAAACTGTTCGGACTGTAAAGGGATGAATACAAATTGAGCAGATGACAGCCTGCTCAATATCGTGCAACAGAAAAGGAGAATCTGCTCACAAGGGTTTCGTGAGAGATTCTCCTTTTCCATTTCTATTTCTAAATCCAGTAATTTATTTCTAAATTAATTCCATTTTTTCTTGTAGATCAGGTAGAGCGGAAGTCCGACGCACAACATACCACCGATCATATTTCCCAAAGTAACCGGGATAAAATTCTGCAGGCTGTGCAGAGGTGTCAGTGTAGCAATCTGTTCTGCGGTCAGTCCGTAAGCGTCCTTTGCTTTTGCCACATAATCCGGGTTCATGGCAGCCATGATACCGGCAGGAATATAGAACATATTGGCAACGCAGTGTTCAAAACCGCCTACAACGAAAGCACAGATCGGGAAGAAGATCGCCCATACCTTTCCGGCAATATCACGTGCAGAAGTCGCCATCAGTACTGCAAGGCAGACAAGAATGTTACACAAAATACCGGAGGTGATGCCCTGTACCGGTGAGATCGCGATCTTGCTGACAGCAACTTTGATCGTATAAGCACCGAGAAGACCACCGGAGTAATTTAAGTTTCCGCTGAAAACGATCAGTACGTCCACGCAGAGGGCACCGATCAAATTGCTGAAAAATACGATGAAAAGGTCACGGAACAGTCCGGCCCAGGTTACCCGTTTGTCAAATACGTCCATAATGATCAGACAGTTTCCGGTAAAAAGTTCTCCACCTAAGAATACGATCAGCATCAATCCGACCGGAAAGATCACACCTGCCAATGCTCTTGCCACTCCGACATTTTCTACTGCGTGTGCCGCTGTGCTGCTTGTAGCACCGCCCAGTGCGATAAAAACCCCTGCCATAATACCGAGAAGGATCATTTTCCCGACAGGGAGTTTTGTTTTGTTCTCACATGCTTTGATACTCAGATCTACTACTTCAGCCGGAGTATTAAAATGGTTTTCCATATGTAAATTCCTCATTCCTGTGTATTCTGTTAAATAATTAACGCAATTATTTTATACTAGAAGAGTATGGATTTCAAGTGTAAGGGGAGATGTTTTTTTATAGATACAATGAAAAGGTTTTTGTATTTTTTTTATGTTATACGTTTAGATTTTGTAAAATTTTGACAGGTTCTATTGAAAAATCACGTTTTTTGGCATAAAATATATAATGTGTAGTGATAAGTTCGTTTTGAGGGGAAGTATAATTTGATGTGAAAGGAGAGATGAAACGCAAGTTTTTGAAGTTTTTGAAGTGAATTTGTTGAGCATGCTTTCCATTCAGACCATTGGTCTGAAGTAACTTTTCACTGGCTATACAGGGCCATCCTTAACCTGTAAATTTGAATATGGAGGTTTTTCTTATGAAGAAGATGAAAAAGCAATTCCTTTCGCTGTTCGTGTTGTTGTGTATGATAATTTCCATGTTTCCAACAACTGCATTGGCAGCAAATATTATTGATGTTAGTGGCAATGTAACAATTACCAGATCTGATGAGGAACTAACGTGTGCTGATAATCTTTACTACGGTGAAGTTAATGTCAACGGTAGTGCAACAGAAAGTAAAACCAGGTTGACGCATCCGGTGTTACCACTTATCCAGTGGCAGTATGGCAATAATACCTATCAGATCATTCCTTCAGCCTATAAATATTACGTTTACAATATTAACGATCCCAACCATATCCTTGAGGGGATTGAAGGCAGTGAAGGATCAAGCACGCTTTCGGGCTGGCCGGGAACGTATAAATGTTATCAGACGGTGGTGACAACCGATGGTGTGACGAACGGAACAGCTACGTTTGATATTGATCTGATCTATCAGTTCAGCAGATTAAATTCGTCCATAGGTTGGACCTATGCCAGCAATTGGGGAGGGCGTACTCTGCATTTTACTATCAAGCAGACCGTGGCTTATACTGTTACTTACACAGATGGAGTTGAGGACGAAGAAGTCTTCGCAGATGAGGTACACGAAAATCTTTCGTCAGGAGTGGCTACCCCGGCATTCAGTGGCGGAACACCGACAAGAACAGGGTATGTATTTAAAGGCTGGAATCCAGAAGTCGCTGCAACAGTAACAGGAAATGCGACCTATGTAGCAACGTGGGGAGAAGATAAAAATAATAATGGCATTGACGATAACGAAGAAACGAAATATACGGTTACGTATACAGACGGAGTAGACGGAGAAGAAGTCTTTGCAGATCAGGTATACGGAAATCTTTTGCCGGGAGTCGATACACCTGCTTTCAAGGGAACACCGACAAGAGAAGGATATGTCTTCAAAGGCTGGAAGCCGGCTGTTGCTGAAAAAGTAACAGGAGATGTTACTTATGTAGCTGTTTGGGAAAAAGCTAAAGATAACAACGGAGATACAAAACCTGGAGATACAAAACCGGGTGATACGAAGCCGGGCAATACAAAGCCAGGAAATACCAAGCCGGGAAATACAAAGCCAAATACAACAACGAATAGCAGCACCAAGGCTGGAACGTCTGCCAGGAGTCCGAAGACCAGCGATACAGCAAATCTTGCTTTGTGGATGGCTCTGCTGGTTGTCAGTGGCGGCTCAATGGTTATAAATAAGAAGAAAAAGTACAATAGATAATCAGAAAAGAAGAACAGAGGGTTGTAATAAACCCCACAGACAGTAGAAAAGCCTCGCTTTTGGCGGTGCAACAAAGGGATTTTCGTAAAACGAGAATTTTTGAGTGACACCTTCAAAGAGTGTGGCAAGAAGAACACCCACGCAAGAGTAGAAATGCTCCTGTGTGGGTGTTTTTCTTGCCACAGATTAAGAATTTACGATCATCTTAAAAAATCATGATCAGTTTAAAATTTTACGATTACCTTAAAAATTTATGATTTTTATAAACTTGTAGCCGCATAGAAACCGTCGCGTACAGCTTCGCCTATTTTACCTAATTTATTGCTGTCTCCGACAACTCTCGTTTTGAGATGATATTTTGCTTTGACAGCATCTACTGTTGTAAGAACAGGTTTCATTCCGAATGCGGAAATGACTGTGTCGGCGAGAACTGTCTCTGTTGTTTTGTCCTGCTTTTCGACGGTCAGACCATTCTCTTCAATGGATACGACTTTTGTGTTAGTCATAAGTTCAACGCCGTTTTCAGCAAGTTTGGTAAACAATGTGATTTTATTAATAAAGAATACGTCTTTTCCACATTCCGGCAGCATCTCTACGACTGTTACTTTCTTGCCCATTTCAGAAGCGATTTCGAGTGCTCCGTCAAGACCGGAAGCTCCTCCGCCGCAGATTACGATCTTTTCACCTTTTATGAGGGAAGGATCTCGGTGTGCGTCTAAGATCGATATGACATTGTTTCCGTCAATTCCCGGAATAGGAGGAGTAACAGGAACGGCACCGCATCCGATAATGATGTTGTCGCATTCTTCAAGGATTGATTCATCGCCTGTTATTTCTGTATTTAGACGGACGTCTACGCCTAGTTTTTCTAACTGTACGGTGTACCATTTTGTGAGTTTTTTAATATTATTTTTAAATTTTGCAGTACAGATATCCCCCATAACTCCCCCGAGTTTTGAGTTTTTCTCGAACAGGGTCACTTTGTGCCCTTCTATTGCGGCAACTCTGGCTGCTTCCATTCCGCCCGGACCTCCGCCGATTACGACAACATTTTTCGGGGAGTCTGTCTTTTTGATCTCAAACCGAACTTCTTCCATTGCCTGTGGATTGATCGCACAGCTAAGTTTTGTATGTTTATTCCAAATGCGCCCGATACAATATTCGTTGCAGCGAAGGCAAGGTCTGACATCTTCGGGATGTCCTGTCATCAGTTTGTTAGGAAGATACGGATCGGCAATCAATGCACGTCCCATGTTTACAAAGTCAACATTTCCGCTTTCGATCAATTCAACTGCGGAATCAGGATTATGAGATCCGGCATTAATAAGCGGTACGCTGACAGCTTTTCTTGCTTCTGTGCATACATAAGACATACAGGATTCTCCTAAATAAGACGGAGGGAAGATATAATCCAAAGTCTCATAACATCCGGCGTCGATGTCAAAGGCATCTACGCCTGCAGCTTCTAAAACTTTTAAAAGTTTCATGCTGTCTTCCAACGTACGTCCGCCTTCAAATCTGTGATCAAGAGAAATTCGGAAGATGACAGGCATACTGTCACCGACTACGCTTTTGATCGCTTCTACGATTTCCTTCGGGAAGCGTGCACAATTTTCAGGAGAACCGCCGTATTCGTCTGTTCTTTTATTCCATACAGGAGACATAAACTGATCGATCAGATATCCGGCGTGTGCATGGATTTCGATAGCGTCAAACCCGGCATCGCTTGCAACGCCTGCGGCAAATTTGAATCCTTCCATCATCTGAGCGATTTCTTCTTTTGTCAGTGCGTGGCAGATTACGTCGGGATTGAATACAGACGGAAGCGCTGATGCAGAGATCGGAGGGTTTCCGAATGTATCAGGAAATGCGTTTCGTCCTGTACCAGGGCTGATCTGACAAACAATTTTAGCACCGTATCTGTGGCATCCGTCGCACACAGATGTCAGAGAAGGAAGGACTGTATATGTATCAAGATAACCTTCCATAGAACCTTGTGCGATCTGCTCGTTTAACATTTGACATCCCATATAAAGGATACCGGTTCCTCCTTTTGCTCTTTCAATGAAATAATCGATTTCCTGGGCGTCTTTTCTTCCGTTAGTAAATGCTGAGTTTGTTCCCATCGGAGACAGACCGATACGGTTTTTTACTTCCATGTTTCCGATTTTAAAAGGTGTAAATAAACTTTCATACCCCATAGTAGTTTTCTCCTTTTTAAAATGTTTTTTGTAAATATCTGTTTTTTTAACGGTGTAAGATCGAAAAATAATTAAATAGCTGTATATCCTCCGTCTACAGCAATGTTTTGTCCGTTTACGTATGAGGAAGCGGAAGAAGCAAGAAACAGAGCACAAGTATCCAATTCTCCTTCATTTCCATAACGCCCTACAGGGATTGCCCCTTTTGCATATGCTGTAAACCAGTCGGAGTCAAGAGTTTCTTTTGTAAGCGGAGTTATGAAATATCCCGGGCAGATAGAGTTCACCGTGATTCCTTCCTTGCCCCATTCTGCCGCAAGAGCTCTTGTCATATTGACAACGCCGCCTTTTGCAGCATGATAAGGAACACATGTTGCCGCCATATTTCCCACAAGACCGTACATAGAGGCAATATTGATAATACGTCCGTAGTGAGCTTTGATCATTTCTTTTGCATATTCACGAGCACAGATGAATGAACCAAAAAGATCGATTTTTAATTCGTTGTTGAATTGTTCGTCTGTGATATCTACTGCCGGAGCGACCGCACCTGTTCCTGCGTTATTGACTAATATATCTATCCGTCCGAATCTTTCCATAGTGGCTGCCACTGCTGCTTTTACTTTCTCGGTATCCGTAATGTCGCATGTATACGGAAGAACCTCTACACCAAATTCTGCTTCGATGGCTGCTGCATTTTCTTCAAGCAGATTTTGACGTCTTGCGATCAATACAAGATTTGCTCCCTGACTTGCGAATGCCTTTGCCATCTGAACGCCTAATCCTGTAGATGCGCCTGTCACCACAGCTGTTTGTCCTGTTAAATCAAAGTAATTTTTCATTTTGTCCTCCTTATTCATTTCCAATGACATTTCTTTCGTGTCTGTTTTATAGCTTGATTGTATAGTTTTTTAACAATCTTTTCATCAGATCCTTGCCTGAAATTGCAGAGTGGTTTTTGTGCAAATGCACAATAATATAAAAAATAATCTCAAATTTCGAGGCTTTTTAACTGATTTTGCAGTATAATATGCTTGTTCGTATAAGGAAACCGTAAACTTGACGGATTGAGATAATGGGATATCCGGTTTTAACGTACATTTATAATGACGATACATTTTGACAGGGAGTAAGACATCATGGAAAAGAAAATTGATTTTTTGGCATTGTATCAGAGATTATTTCAGACACTTTCACACGGAAAGATGCAAGAATTAATGGATGTATCTTATGAGGTCACGGGAGTTCCGATCCTTGCCGTAGATATTGCATACAATCTTCTCGGAGCTGTTCCGAAAAATAAAACAGGTGACTATTACTGGGATTATCTTGTAGAGCATAAAAGATATGATATGGACATGACCGTGCAGTTATATACTGATGGAATTATGCAGTCGGTAAATGAAAAGGAAGCACCTTATATAGTTGACTGGGGAGCGGCGACAGAAGAATTTCCGAAGATTTTAGGGGTTATAAAGATTAACAATATCGTAGAAGGTTATGTTGTCATGCAATGTAAAAAGGGGGAGATCACGGAGGAACGGATGAAGGCGATGAGCATTATCCAGGAAGCGTGCAGTCTTATGTTAAAGGGGAAAACTTCGGAAAACAGCATGGAATCGGTTTATCTTAAAACATTTATCAATGAATTGTTTAACGGTAGGATCGTATCGGAGAAACAGTTAGACTTGTGGCGGAAGAACTGTCGTTTCTTTCCGAAACCTCCTTACCGCATTATTACAGTAAATACGAATTCATCTTCTGAGAAGAACGTGCTGTCTTACATCAGTAAATATTTTCAAAACTTATTTTCCGACCAGATGCTTTTGATCCAAGATCGTGTGCTTTATATATTACAGTATAGTCTTCTTCCGAAAATGACGCAGATGGCTTCTAATGAATTATATATTTTTTTGTGCAAATTTAACGCTCACTGTGGTGTCAGCAACTCGTTTGAAAATCTGCTTGATATCGGAGATTATAAAATACAGGCGGCAGACGCTATGTGTATCGGAAAAAGACTAGACGTGCATAGCCGAATCCATTTTTATAAAGATTATTATCTTCCGGCTATTTTGATGCCGCGGATAAATGAAATGCCGCGAAATAATTACATATCTCCGGTTATCGAAAAACTCAGGGAATATGATAAAAAGCATTCAACGGATTTTCTGGATACATTGAAAGTATATATCCGAAATTTATGTAGTACGTCTGACAGTGCGGCTCAACTGCATATCCATCGTAATTCATTTTTATATCGAATCAATAAAATTGAAGAGATTACCGGCGTCGATCTGCGGGAATATCATATGTTTATACATCTTGCGATCAATATTTATATAGAGGAGATATAGAGAAAAATAAATTAACAGTTCATAGGCAGTTTATGCACACCTATTGTAATTCGGAGGATTTCGTAGTACAATAAGTTATCTAAAAAGTGAAACAAGTTACGGAGAGGTGGACTGTATGGTAAAAAACAATATTGAGTTAGATGTAAAAGTAAAGTGTATAGAGAACGGCACCACTCAAGCACAGATAGCGGAAGATATCCAGACCACCAAATCATATGTGAATCGTATCATCAAAAAGCAGGACGGTGTGGTCAATAATACTTTCATTAAAATGATGGAGGCTCTTGGATACGATATTGAACTGACCTATGTGAAACGTGAAGTGTAGAATGTGACGCAATCTATAATAATTTACAAACAGGTGTTGTAGATATCTATGGTATCAACTACTATAGTCCATCATTGGCAAAAGGCATTAGGGAACGTGTAATTTCTGAAAAAACAAGGGATTACGAAGAACTGGTTGCATGGATGGAAGAAGCTATAACATATAACGGATTTTATATTTTAGGGATATAAGTTTCCAGTTTTTACTCGTGATTTAGTATTAAAAAGTGTCACCAGTGGTGACACAATCTAAATAATCGGAGGTGGTTGCGTTGGCAAAAAAGAAAAATGAAATAAGCATTCGTTCAAGTGCAGCAGAATATCTTACCTACGTTGCTTCTGTCGGAGAGCAGGAAGATAGCATTGAAATGCACTACGAAGATGAAAATATATGGCTGACACAGAAGATGATGGCTGGTCCTATGTCAAGATTTAGTACAAGTTAAAATGAGAAATTTCTACCCATTTTAACCTGCCAGAAGTTCCGCCTCCGTATGTGTTCTTTCATACACCCGCTCGAATTCATCCGGTGACATGTAGTCGCAATGACTGTGAATTCGTTTCGTGTTGTAAAAAGCTTCCAGATATTCGAAAATCAACCGGTATGCTTGCTTGTGATCGCGGATTTTAAAGCGATTGAGCCATTCACGCTTGATAATAGAATGAAAGGATTCAATGCATGCATTATCCCATGGAAATGCTTTCTTTGAATAACTACGTTTCATATGCTCTGTTGCTTTTATATATTCTTTTGCAACGTACTGGCTGCCACGATCAGAGTGAATAATAAGTGGCTGATCGATATTTCGGCGGGCTTTAGCTTTATTTATAGTATCAATCACACAGGATACCTCCAGTGTTTCTGAAAGTGTCCATGCAATGATTTTTCTGGAAAATAAATCCATAATGCTGGTCAGATAGACAAATCCATCTATCGTCCAGATATAGGTGATATCCGAACACCAGACAGCATTCGGACGGTCAGGATTAAACTGTTCATCAAGGATATTTTGTAATTCGGTGCTGAAATCAGAATCTTTTGTGGTAATTGTCCAAGGCTTGCTCCATTGAGCACGGATTCCCATTTGGTGCATATATGTACCAACGGTTCTTTCTGAAATAACTTCACCGGTTTTTCGCAGTTCTACAGTGATTTTTGGGGCACCGTAGTTCTGCCTGGAGTTTTCATAAATATCCTTTATCTTTGATTTTACAGCTTCACGACGTTTTTCCGTATTGGAAGGTATGTGGTGGAGCCATGCTTGATATCCTGAGCGTGAGACACCTAGAAGTTTCAACATTCCGGAGACGGAAACCCGGCGTCCAGCCTTTTTGGCAGCTTCCGTC
>OGQO01003280.1_pt1 | contig 11363 bp, 8 predicted proteins | sample 1553241 | NCBI WGS metagenome assembly OGQO01 (sample SAMEA2579933, study PRJEB22360) | human gut metagenome | biome: human gut; feature: human-associated habitat; material: faeces | place: Denmark | collected 2008/2010
TGTTCGTTTCCCAAAGGGGGGGGGGGAAGAACCCCCCCCTGCCACAGCCCAATATCCCAAGCCTACGGAACTGAGCGAGAAAGTGGGCAAAGTGGGAGCTGCTTCCATCATGGCGTAGGTTGCATTCCGCATGAAGTAACCATCGTTCATGTCCACACGCCATGTCCCCATCAATATAGCTGTATTTTCCGGTAACTCATGCAATCTGTCACAAATGGTATATATGGTATTGACGCGTCCGTCCAGCAGAATCAGGTTTAGTTCCGGGAACTTCTGCATCTCCTTCACTACATAGGCCTGCATGGCAACGCCGCCATAACTGTTGTCTGAGACAAAAGCGATATTCTTGGTGCCGGGATACATCTGCTTTATCATATTGATGTTGGCCTCCACATCATACTCATAAACGAAGCCGGCCTTGATAGGCGAACTGGGGAAATCCGTGAAGAAGTCGACGGATTCGGGCATCCAGGTCTTTAAGTCGACCGTATCGCCCGGCAACAATATGGCGTTACGGCTGGACAATGCACTTACGACCGGAGTATTGCCGCGTATAGAGTCGGGCAGAGAAAGATAGGCAGCCCAAGCCTCCTGCCCAATAAGGACGGTCAGCTCCGGACTGTTATCGCCCTGGTATTTGGACAATAGCTCCACCATCCTCCGTTCCCAAAGGGGAGATTCGGAGAAGCTTTTGCAGTTCATGTTTTCCAATGCGATGGTGTTTGTCCCGCCCAGGCGTTGGAACTCCTCCATAAAGTCTGAGATGTTGCCGGAAGTACGGCCGGCATCCGGATTATAGGAGCTGATAATCAGTATCGGATGTTCTCCTGTGATAGAGAACACCGGTAACAGACAGCAGAATAATGCTATGATACATGACGATATGGTACGAAACACATCAGTCATGAAGGTCATAGTCATTAATGCCATAAAGTATGGCGTAGGACTTTGCTAAATTTGCTTTTTCAAATTTAGCCATAAATGTGGTGTCACTCTCGGCATTGGTATCACGATGTTTTGCTTCGTTAAAGTCATAAATATCCTTCAGGCCTACGGGAACGCCCTCCTCATCAAAGAAGATTGTCGCACAGCCCAAGGCATAATCAAATTCATCATTCTCATAGAAAGAGATGGTTTGGGAATAATAGACCTTTCCTTTAATGATTACCTTCTGTGGGCCATGAAACAGCTTCTCGCTTGCCGCACGCGAGGCAACAGCCGCTTTCGCAATCCGCTCAAAGACTTCTGACGACACGGTCATAGTTTGACCTTTTTTTGTAAAATACCAAAGCAGGCATTGTTTTTCAAAATCGCTATTCACTTTTGCCATGAAATGCTTCAATACCTCCTCAAGGTTTTTGCCGAAATGTGTTTGAGCCTCATTTTCGGCTGCTTTCACTAACGTATTGATAAATGTAGTGAGCATTTTATCTAAAATCGATTGACCTTTAGCTTCTTCCATATTTATTGTTTATTAGTTCGTTATAGTTGACAAACTTCGCAATAATAAATGATTTTTCCAAGAATATGGGGTTTATTTTCGTACGACGATTGTTTTTCGTACTTTTGGCATCCATTATAAAAAGAGAGAACCGATGATACAACATTTCCACCGCATGATATCTGCCGCCCTCGGCATATCAGAGAAACAAATAGTACAGACCCTCGGATTGCTGAACGATGGTGCCACCATCCCCTTCATCAGCCGCTACCGAAAGGAAGTGACGGGAGGACTGGACGAAGTGCAGATTGAATCCATAAAGACCCACTATGAAAAGCTGAACGAAATCGCCAAACGTAAAGAAACCATCCTGAACACCATACAGGAACAAGGTAAACTGACCGCCGAACTTCAGAAGCGCATCGAGGAGACTTGGGACAATACCCTACTGGAGGACATCTACCTCCCCTACAAGCCCAAACGGAAAACACGTGCCGAAGCAGCCCGTCAAAAAGGACTGGAACCCCTCGCCACCCTGCTGATGCTGCAACGTGATCCTCATCCGGAGGAACGCGCCGCCAATTACGTGAAAGGAGACGTGAAGAACGTGGAAGATGCACTGAAAGGTGCCCGTGACATCATAGCCGAGCATGTTAGCGAAGACGAACGTGCCCGAAACAGCGTGCGCAACGCATTTGCCCGCCAAGGCATACTGACCGCCAAAGTAGTGAAAGGCAAAGAAGAGGAAGCGACCAAATACCGTGACTACTTCGACTGCTCCGAATCGTTGAAGCGATGCAGCTCCCACCGCCTGCTCGCCATCCGGCGTGCCGAAGCGGAAGGCCTGCTGAAAGTCAGCATCAGCCCAGACGATGAGGAGTGCGTGGAACGGCTGGAACGCCAATTCGTGCGGAGCAACAACCCCTGCGGACAGCAAGTGGCGGAAGCCGTGCAGGATTCCTACAAACGCCTATTGAAGCCATCCATAGAGACGGAATTTGCCACGCAAAGTAAGGAACGTGCTGATGAGGAAGCCATCAAGGTATTTGCCGAAAACCTCCGTCAGTTGTTGCTGGCTTCACCACTGGGGCAAAAGCGTGTGATGGGTATAGACCCCGGATTTCGTACGGGTTGTAAAGTTGTGTGCCTCGATGCACAAGGAAATCTGCTCCACAATGAGAACATCTACCCCCACCCTCCGGTCAGCAAGCAGAAAGAGGCATTTGCCAAGCTGCAAATGATGATAGAGTCTTATAAGATAGATGCCGTTGCCATAGGTAACGGAACTGCCAGCCGCGAGACGGAGGAGTTCTTGAAACATCAGCGCTTCAACCGCGACATACAGATATTCATCGTCAGCGAGCAGGGAGCTTCCATCTATTCGGCCTCTAAAATTGCACGGGACGAGTTTCCCGACTACGACGTCACCGTACGCGGTGCTGTGTCCATAGGCAGACGACTGATGGACCCGCTGGCAGAGTTGGTAAAGATTGACCCGAAATCTATTGGTGTGGGGCAATACCAGCATGATGTGGACCAAACCAAGCTGAAAAAATCACTGGACCAGACCGTAGAAAACTGTGTAAACTTGGTAGGTGTCAACCTGAACACCGCAAGCAGCCATCTGCTGACCTACATCTCGGGATTGGGTCCGCAGCTGGCACAGAACATTGTGAACTATCGTACCGAAAACGGTGCCTTCACCTCGCGCAAGGAACTGATGAAAGTACCTCGTATGGGTGCCAAGGCGTTTGAGCAATGTGCCGGCTTCCTACGCATTCCGCAGGCAAAGAATCCGCTGGACAATACTGCCGTACACCCGGAAAGCTATTGTATCGTAGAACAAATGGCAAAGGACTTGGATTGCAGCGTAGCCGAGCTGATAGCCAGCCGGGAGCTGCGTCTGAAGATTAATCCGGAACGCTACCTCTCCCCCACCGTGGGCATGCCGACACTGAAAGACATCCTGCAAGAGCTGGACAAGCCCGGACGTGACCCACGCGGACCGATAAAAATATTTGAATTTGATAAGAACGTGCGCACCATCAACGACCTGCGCGAAGGCATGGAATTGCCCGGCATCGTAGGAAACATCACCAACTTCGGCGCATTTGTCGATATAGGCATCAAGGAAAACGGACTGGTACACCTCTCCCAACTCGCCGACAGATTCATATCAGACCCTAATGAAGTAGTGTCCATTCATCAACATATACGCGTAAAGGTACTCAGCATAGATATGGACCGGAAACGCATACAGCTGACAATGAAAGGAGTGGAACAGAATTAGTGATTAGGGATTAATGATTAATCACTAATCCCTTATAATAGTGTCTTAAGATAAATACTGTACCAAGCACTAAAAGTAGTGAACACAGAATAGAGCCTTCGAACCCGAAAGTTCCTCCATTTATCAGATTTTCTTCCGGAAAGTGAAGAATCAGCAGATTCTCATTGCTAAATTCATTTCCACTGACTTTATATCCCAAAACAGAACCTTGAATCCAGTTCCAGAACCAATGCAAGGCAATGGGGAAACAGAGGTTGCGCGTGTATATATAGGAAGCTCCCAAGAAACAACCCGCCAGCATGATATTCAAAAACGGGACGAAGGCAAAGCTGGGATTGAAAAGATGCATCAACGAAAATAACACCGCAGAGATAAGCAATGCCACAAACTTATTGACGCCTCCATCCAGCATACGCCCTAAAATGAAACCGCGTCCAATAACTTCTTCCGTAACTGCCACTAAAAAATAAAGCAAAAGACTCGACAACAACGAAATGGGAGAAAACAAGACCCCTGCCACTTCCACAGCCCCCAACAATAAAGACAAGCCAAAACCAACTGCATACAAGAACACGACAAACAAAGCTCCGTTCAGCAGGCTTCTACCCCATCCCTTCAAAGACAAGCCCAAGCCCGAAAAAGGAAGCTTCCTGAAGCCCAGCACCATACAAGCGGCAATAAGCCCACTAGCCAACATCAAGGCTTCATTCAACATCATTAAATAGACGCTCATCCCACCAGCTTGTGTCTTCAACTCAGGGAAAGCAATCGCAAAAGGTATGGCAAACAAAAACAGAAAAATCACAAAAAGTACAGTAAACAGTACTATATCAACGAATGCCAGCCAAATACGTTTTGTTTTACTCATAGCAACACACTCTTCCTTCACCGTTTCTTCCGTCTCCATTTGTATCTCATTTTGATTAATATCCGACAAAAATAATAATAAAAAGAAAAAACTTCACGTATTCCTGCCGGTTTCTTCTTATATTTGAAAAATCAATCTGGAATCGACAAACATGAAACTTAGAAAAATACTTTTAGCCGTTGCCGGACTGGCGTTAATGCTGAATGCCTCGGCACAAAAATCCAAAAGATACTACGTGGCCAAACCTGGCACCCTGGTGGAACTGATGACAGAAGCGGAAGCCAATGAAATCACCCAACTGACCCTGCAGGGCAAGCTGAATGCCGTAGATTTCAGGCATCTACGGGATGAATTCAAAAACCTGCAACTGCTGGACATTTCCAATGCCTCCATCAGCATGTATGCAGGCAAGAACGGGACTTATCCAAACCGTTTTTATGTATATCCTGCCAATTGCATTCCGGCATATGCCTTCTGCAAGCAAATGGACAACAGTACATTTGTAGGTAAGGAGACGCTGACCAGGATTATCCTTTCCGACAAGACCAAGAACATCGAAGATGCTGCCTTTAAGGGATGCAAAAATCTCAAGATATGCCAGATACGGAAGAAAACGGCTCCCAATCTGTTGTCCGAAGCATTGGCCGATAGCGTTACAGCCATATTTGTTCCATTGGGATGCAGTGACTCCTACCGTACCAAAAAGAAATGGGAGACCTTTGCATTCATTGAAGGAGAACCACTGACAGTAAATGTGCAGATTGGTAAAATGGGCAGCCTTGCCAGCGAACTGTTAAGAGCCGGATTTCAGCCCAAAGACGTTAACTTTCTGACCGTTGAAGGAAAAATGGACGAAGCCGACTTCACATTGATACGCGACTATATGCCCAATCTGGTTTCCATCGACATGACCAACAGTAATGCCACTGCAATTCCCGACTATACTTTCACCCAAAAGAAGTATCTGCTGAACGTACGGCTCCCGCAAGAGCTTAGAAGCATCGGACAGCGTGCATTCAGTGGCTGCGGTCGTTTGTGCGGCACGCTGGTGCTTCCTGCTAGTGTAACCGCCATTGAGTACGGAGCATTTATGGGATGCGACAACCTGCGCTATGTGCTTGCCACGGGGAATAAGATTACCACGCTAGGCGACAACCTTTTCGGCGAAAGCCAAGGCAAAATTATATATAAGGAGAAACAATAACCCAGACTATTCCCCGCCTTAATAAGAACAAAGAGACTCTTTTAATAGCAAAAGAAGGTGTGTCAGAATGATAGCTAAAAATCATTCTAACACACCTTCTTCTTTTTTTCAATATCGCACAAGCCTTTATTAAACAAAAAAGATATGAAAGAAGAATCGTTCCATCATGGCAGAAATATTGTTCCACCGTGGTAAAAAAATCGTTCCACCATGGTGGAACGATTTTTTCCTCATGATGGAACGATTTAAAATATGCTTATTTAGTCCTTAGCTTCCGTTATCACTTTGTTGCGTACATACGTGCACGCAACTCCTTAATGTGGTCTGAAGTGATGTATTCGTCATACTCCATCATCTTGTCGATAATACCGTTCGGAGTCAATTCGATGATACGGTTGGCAACCGTCTGAATGAACTCGTGGTCGTGGGATGAGAAAAGGATATTGCCTTTATAGGTCTTTAGATTATTGTTGAATGCCTGGATAGACTCCAAGTCGAGGTGATTGGTAGGTGTATCCAGAATCAAGCAATTGGCATTGCGCAGCTGCATACGTGCAATCATGCAACGCATCTTCTCACCTCCCGACAATACGCTTGCTTTCTTCAGCACCTCCTCGCCGGAGAACAGCATACGTCCCAGGAAGCTCTTCATATAGACTTCATTGCCTTCACCGAACTGGCTCAACCAGTCCACCAGATTCAGGTCTGTATTAAAGAATGCAGTATTGTCCAGCGGCAGGTAAGCGGTGGTAATAGTCACACCCCAGTTGAAAGTACCTGCATCCGGTTTCATATTCTCGTTGATAATCTCGAACAGGGCGGTCATGGCACGCGGGTCGTGCGAAAGGAATACAATCTTGTCTCCCTTCTCTACGTTGAAGTTGACGTCGCGGAACAGCACCGTACCATCTTCCAGCGTTTTCGTCAAACCGGAAACTTCCAGAATCTGATTACCCGGTTCGCGTTCGGGCGTAAAGATGATGCCCGGATACTTACGTGATGACGGCTTGATTTCTTCTACATTCAGTTTCTCCAACATCTTCTTGCGGCTGGTAGTCTGCTTGCTCTTTGCCACATTGGCACTGAATCGGCGGATAAACTCTTCCAGCTCTTTCTTCTTCTCCTCGGCCTTTGCCTTCTGGTTCTGCTGCTGACGGAGCGCCAGCTGGCTGGACTCGTACCAGAAGCTATAGTTACCGGCAAAGAGGTTAATCTTTCCGTAGTCGATGTCCACCGTATGCGTACAAACGGAGTCGAGGAAGTGACGGTCGTGGCTTACCACCAGCACCGTATGCTCAAAGTTGGAGAGGTACTCTTCCAGCCAAGTCACGGTCTCCATATCCAAGTCATTGGTAGGCTCGTCCAGCAGCAAGTTATCAGGATTTCCATAGAGAGCTTGCGCCAGCATGACACGCACCTTTTCCTTGTTGTTCAACTCACCCATCAACAGATAATGCTTGTCTTCCTTGATACCCAAACCACTCAACAAGGCGGCAGCATCGCTTTCGGCATTCCAGCCGTCCAACTCGGCAAATTTCTCTTCCAATTCGGAAACCTTCAGTCCATCCTCGTCTGTGAAATCCTCTTTGGCATACAGCACTTCACGCTGCTTCATGATATCCCACAACACCGTGTGTCCCATCATCACCGTGTCCATCACCGTAAAAGCATCCCACTTAAAGTGGTCCTGGCTCAAAACGGAAAGACGCTCTCCCGGAGCCAGCATGATGGAGCCCGTCGTAGGGTCCAGCTCCCCGGAAATCGTTTTCAGGAAAGTAGATTTTCCGGCGCCGTTGGCACCGATGATACCATAACAGTTACCACTTGTAAACTTCAGGTTTACGTCATTGAACAACACTCTTTTACCAAACTGTACTGAGACATTAGAGACTGTAATCATCTTTATATTTACGATTTATTTATTTACAATTTACTATTTAATACCTATTAGTCTGCGAATTGCGAGTGCAAAGATAGTTATTTTTCCATGAATAGGCACAGAGAAGCGCTGTCAATCTGACATAAAAGTATTACCTTTGCAGCGTTTTCGGCAAAAATATCCGTTTTGGCAAAGTTTTTGCTGGAGCACCAATATCGTATTAACTTAAACCCTTAACAGCAATGAAAGCTAAATCATTTTACAAGAATAATAAGCATAACAATATGAATCCGAAAGAAAAAGAAAACAACCAGGAAGAGGAGCTGAAAACTCAAGCTACTCCTAACGAATGTGACGAAGAAACTGTCGGACAAGAAACTTCACAAGAAAACGAAGCTCCCCTGACAGAAGAAGAAAAGCTCGCCCAGGAACTGGAAAAGGCCAATGAACAGATTGAAGAGCAGAAGGACAAATACCTGCGCTTGTCTGCCGAGTTTGACAATTACCGCAAACGTACCATGAAGGAGAAAGCAGAACTCATCCTGAACGGTGGTGAAAAGAGTATCAGCAGTATCCTACCCATTGTGGATGACTTTGAACGCGCCCTCAAAAACATGGAGACAGCCACCGACGTAGCCGCCGTAAAAGAAGGCGTTGAACTTATCTACAACAAGTTCATGTCTGTATTGGGACAAAACGGCGTTAAGGTAATAGAGACAAAGGAACAACCGCTCGATACAGACTATCACGAAGCCATCGCCGTGATTCCGGCACCCAATGAAGCACTGAAAGGCAAAATTCTGGACTGTGTACAAACCGGTTACATCCTAAACGACAAAGTGATCCGTCATGCCAAAGTGGTAGTCGGAGAATAACATAAAACTGTATGGAAAAAAGAGATTACTACGAAGTATTGGAAGTCGAAAAGACAGCAACGGTAGAAGAAATAAAGAAAGCCTATCGCAAGAAAGCCATCCAATATCATCCGGACAAGAATCCGGGCGACAAAACAGCCGAAGAGAAATTCAAGGAAGCGGCAGAAGCATACGACGTACTAAGCAATCCGGACAAGCGTGCCCGCTACGATCAGTTTGGTCATGCCGGACTGGGTGGTGCCGCCGGTAATGGTGGTCCGTTCGGCGGCTTCAGTGGAGGCATGTCCATGGACGACATCTTCTCCATGTTCGGTGATATCTTTGGTGGACACAGTGGAGGAGGTTTTGGCGGTTTTGGAGGTTTCGGCGGAGGCGGTGGAGCACAACAACAACGCCGTTACCGTGGTTCGGACCTGCGTGTCAAGGTGAAACTGAACCTCAAGGAAATCTCTACCGGCGTGGAAAAGAAATTCAAACTGAAGAAATACGTGCCTTGTACCCACTGTCATGGCACGGGAGCCGAAGGCGACGGCGGCGCCGAAACCTGCCCGACCTGTAACGGTAGCGGCACGGTAATCCGTAACCAGCAAACCATACTCGGCACCATGCAGACAAGAACCACCTGCCCGACGTGTGGCGGTGAGGGCAAAATCATCAAGAACAAGTGTAAGGAGTGTGCCGGTGAAGGCATTGTATACGGTGAAGAAGTAGTAACCGTAAAAATTCCGAAAGGCGTTGCAGAAGGTATGCAACTCTCTATGGGAGGAAAAGGAAACGCAGGCAAGCACAACGGCGTGCCGGGAGACCTGCTGATTCTTGTAGAGGAAGAACAAGACCCGAACCTGATACGCGATGAAAACGACTTGATTTACAATCTGCTCCTCAGCTTCCCGACAGCAGCCTTGGGTGGTGCGGTAGAAATTCCCACGATTGATGGAAAGGTGAAAGTAAAAATTGACTCAGGTACGCAACCGGGAAAAGTGCTCCGCCTGCGCGGCAAAGGTTTACCCAACGTGAACGGGTACGGCACGGGAGATTTGCTGGTAAATGTCAGCGTATATGTACCCGAAACGCTGAGCAAGGATGAGAAGAGAGCATTGGAGGAGATGGAAGAATCGGATAACTTCAAGCCAAATACTTCGATTAAGGAGAAAATATTCAAGAAGTTCAAGAGTCTGTTCGACTGATAAAAAAATAGAGATAATAAAGAAGGCCTCCCAATATGCACTAAAATATCGGGAGGCTTTCCTATTATCTGATTACTGGATTAACAAATAATTCATCCATATACACCGGCGTATCTGCCTCAAAAGCAACTTTGAGATAGCGGGTATTGACATCTATACCTTCAAACAAGACTCCGTCAATCCAGGCATCATGCTTGGCATTCTGGAAGGAAGGAGTGTCTTTAATAGATAATAAACGATACGAGTCTCCATCTAGTGAAGCATATAAATAGACTTTCGAGGGCAGTCTAATACCTCCCGGCCTATAATTTAACATACGCAGTAAAACGTCATGGAGCTCCATTTCCTTTTGCAAATCAACCTGCAGCTCATGATATCCCTTATTAAAGATTATCCAACAACTGTCTCCGGTGTTTTCCTCAGCAATCAAGCCATCCAATAATGCCGATGGAGTCTTTTCGTCCCTTATCATCTCAGGTGTCGCACCATTAGCCAATTTATCAAGGAAAGAAGCTTCAAGCAATTTCCAATATCTCGTACCCCGCTTCCAATCCATATAGTTCTGAAAAGTACAATTGGACCAAATAGGTTGTCCTAACTGAAAAGATGACATCGGATTCTCAATGATGCCACAAAACATGAAAGAAACAATATTCTCCACTCCCGCTGCCGATGCTGCTGCTTGCTGAGAAAGTAAGCGTGAATAGGCAGCCGGAATCAAAGCAGAAGTGCGGTCGTTAAGCTCATCTTCCCACGTAAACGTTTCACAGTTCGCCCATAAGGCAATATTCAGTTTATCATGAATAGTCCGCAGCTTTTGCCAGTTTTCCTTCAAGCGGACCAAAGGAAACTTTTCCCTCACACATCCCACTTCATCTTGATAGGTTATGACATCTACCTTTAGCCTAGACAACCGCCTTTCATATTCCGGATCATCAAAATCAGAATTGACCATGCCATAAGGAGAAATCAGAATTTTCTTATTCGGAGTCAATCTACGCGCCTGCTCTGCCAAAGCATTGACCGCATTCACAGCATGCTCAGAAAGTATAGGACACAAGCAATCCTCAACCGGTAAATACCATCCATAAAGCGCTTTATGTGTCCTATATATGGACGCCAACTCCTTCATCATATCCAATTGCCTTTGCTGAATCACCGGATCGCGTAAATTATCATCCTGGTCTTTAGCCCAGCCAATACTCATAAAAACCTTCATGCCATGTTTGGCAGCTTCGTCAAGAATCGCATCAACGGGGCTTTGCAATTTATCATTATATAACCACGGCATCAACTTTGACGGATAATATGCTTTCCCTTCATTAGCAACCTCCATGAACACCAAATATTCAATCCCCATGTTAGCCAATTCACGCACTTTAGCAGTCCATAATTTAGGATCCATATTATCGAAATGTTGTGGATTAGTATACTTATTCCGCACATCCTTGTAGGCTAAATTAATCCATGTACCCGTAATAGGCTGTACCACAGAAACCGATTGGACCATTTTTTCTTTTCGAGATTCGTCAGAACCCTTATTTCCCGCACATGCAGAAATTATTGGTAATACAGCCAACAATCCCAATAGTCCCAACATTTTCATTTGTTTTTTTTGT
>OGQO01003281.1_pt1 | contig 11363 bp, 12 predicted proteins | sample 1553241 | NCBI WGS metagenome assembly OGQO01 (sample SAMEA2579933, study PRJEB22360) | human gut metagenome | biome: human gut; feature: human-associated habitat; material: faeces | place: Denmark | collected 2008/2010
GATGTGGTCTGTTTTCCCGTCCCATGTCTGGAGTGAGGTGAAATAATGAATAAACTTAATATTGATGATTTACTTAATTTAGTTAGAAGCTATAATCCAGATGAAGTAGAAATTATAAAAACGCAGCCAGGCAGTACTGGAGGATTTCAGATTTGCGTTACAGATAAGGTACTTCTTGAAAAAACAGGCGGCATTATTCAGGGTATGAGTGGTTCGCCGCTCATTCAAAATGGCAAAATGATTGGTGCAGTAACACATGTGTTTGTCAATGATCCCACGAAGGGCTATGCAATATATGCAGAAGATATGTTGAATCATTGATATGATGTGTCGAATTGCCTGAATATTACAAAAGCATAAATCTACATGAAAAGACAGTTCTTTGTCTTATAGAGCGCGAAATACGCGCTTGACTACTCTTGTAGAAAATAGAAAAAACTGCTATAGTGAGCATGTCGATTAAAAAGACAAACGTAAAAATGAATGAACAATTAGCAGAAAGCAAGAGAAAGGATGAGGAAAATGGCAAAATTAAATGTAGCAATTGCAGATGACAATGAAAGAATTCTCACAATGTTGGATGAGGTATTAACAGCAGATGATGATATTACAGTAGTGGGAACAGCCAGAAATGGAGAGCAGGCATACGAGATGATTCTTGATAAGAAGCCAGATGTGGTTTTGCTTGATTTAGTCATGCCGGGAATTGATGGCCTTGGTGTAATGGATAAGGTTCATGCTGAGAAAAATGCGGATCCGATGCCATCCTTTATCATAATTTCCGGTATTCAGAATGAATCAGTGGCAGAAAATGCCATGTCTGCTGGCGCTACGTATTATATTATGAAGCCGTTTGATAACTTTACATTGTTAAACCGTGTGAAGCAGTTAGGAAGACGAGGCTATGATATGCGCCCGCAGCTGTTAACACAGAGTACGGCACTAAAAGAGCCTGCCTTTATATATGGAGGACAGGGGAAGAGTTTGGAACAGTATGTCACTAGTGTGATTCATGAGATAGGTGTTCCTGCTCATATTAAGGGATATCAGTATTTGCGTGATGCAATTATTATGTGTGTCAACGATATGGATCTGTTAAATTCGATAACAAAGGCATTGTATCCGTCAATCGCTAAAAAATATGTAACAACGCCAAGCCGTGTAGAGCGCGCCCTGCGCCATGCGATTGAAGTTGCGTGGAGCCGCGGCAAGATGGATACGATATATTCGTTATTCGGTTATACGATAAATTCCGGAAAAGGCAAGCCCACTAATTCAGAATTTGTGGCGCTCATTGCTGATAAGATCCGACTGGAGCTGAATCTTTTTAAAAGTTAAAGCCAATTGACACAATCAACGAAAATTTGTATTGCATTTTGTATAAAAAGAGCTGCCATTATTCGGCATTTTCGTGTATAATTAAGAAAAAACGATGGATGAAATAGCTGACGAAGGCTGTTTGTCCTGGTAACAAATAGTGGAGGTTTGAGGTTTATGAAAAAAATTCTTTTCGCTGCGTCTGAGGGCGTACCTTTTATCAAAACGGGAGGTCTTGCTGACGTTGTAGGTTCCCTTCCAAAGTATTTTAATAAAGAAGAGTATGATGTCAGAGTAATTATGCCGAAGTACTTATGCATCAAGGAATCTTTGCGTTCCCAGATGAAGTACGTAACGCATTTCTACACCGATTTTTATTGGCGTACACAGTATGTCGGCGTTTTGGAAATGGAGTATGAAGGTGTTCATTTCTATTTTGTGGACAGTGAGTTTTATTTTGGCGGACCATGGCCGTATGGAAATATGTACGAGGATATCGAGAAATTCTGCTTCTTCTCAAAGGCAGTTCTTTCCATCCTTCCATTAATCGGATTTAAGCCAGATATTATCCATTGCCATGATTGGCAGACAGGTCTGATTCCAGTATATCTGCATGACAGCTTCCAGTCTGATCCATTCTTCTGGGGCATAAAGACAATTTTCACTATCCATAACCTGAAGTTCCAGGGTACATGGAGTGTGGATACAATTAAGGGCTTCTCTGGTCTGTCCGATTATTACTTTACTAGTGACAAGCTTGAGGCATATGGAAACGGCAACCTGTTAAAGGGCGGACTTGTCTATGCAGACCGCATCACTACAGTAAGCCGCAGCTACGCAAGCGAGATTCGTATGCCGTTCTATGGAGAAGGCTTAGATGGACTTTTGCGTGCACGTTCTAAGCAGCTTAGCGGTATTGTAAATGGTATTGATTATAATGTTTACAATCCAAAGACAGATAAGGACATTGCAGTCAATTATTCAGTAGAGGATGCAATTAAGGCAAAGGCAGCAAATAAGACAGCACTGCAAAAGGAACTTGGTCTTGAGGAAAATCCAGATGCATTCATGCTTGGAATTGTTTCACGTCTGACTGATCAGAAGGGACTTGACCTTGTTGAGTGTGTTCTTGATCAGATTTGTGCAGAAGATGTGCAGCTTGTCGTTCTTGGAACAGGAGAGGGCAAATATCAGGATATGTTTACCTATTACTCCAGAAAATATCCAGAGCGTGTATCTGCAAATATTTTCTACTCTGAGGCACTGTCACATCGTATCTACGCAAGCTGTGATGCATTCTTAATGCCATCTTTGTTTGAGCCATGTGGTCTTAGTCAGCTGATGAGTCTTCGCTATGGTACGCTTCCGATTGTACGTGAAACAGGCGGACTTCGCGATACCGTTACACCATATAATGAAGTAGATGGAACAGGAACAGGATTTTCATTTACTAACTACAATGCGCATGAGATGCTTGCTATCATTCGTTATGCAAAGAAAACTTATTTCAATGACCGCAAGGCATGGAATGAAATGGTTCTTCGTGCAATGAAGCAGGATTTCTCATGGGATGCATCTGCAAGAGAGTACGAAAAGCTTTATGATGGACTGATCGAAGAAGAAGAACGCAGAAAAGAAGCAATTCGTTTACAGCAGGCGAGAGAAGCTGCAGAGGCTGCATTAAAAGAAGCTGAGAAAGCCTTAGAGCTTGCAAAACGTGCTGAAGAAAAGGCAATTCGTAAGTTTAGCGGTATTGAAGATGAGCCGGAAGATGAAAAGGCAGAGATTTCAAAAGCAGAAGAAATAGATGAAACTCCAGAAGCAGCACCAGAGTCAGAGGAAGTTACAGAAGTTTTAGAAACTCCAGAGGAAGTTTCTGAGACAGCAGTAGAAGAAAAAGAATAATCTAATGAAAATGGCAATCATTCTAAAAATAGGATGATTGCCATTCTTTTTTGATATATACTTTTTACTCGCCTCCTGAGATTAGCTTAAGGCTGCTGATATCAGGACTTGCTACAAGTGAATAATTAGTATGGTAAATTACAAAACCTGGCTTTGCTCCAGCTGGCTTTTTTACAAACTTGCGTTCAATGTAGTCAACCTCAGCCTTCGGAGCAGTCTTTGCCTTGGAATAGTAAACAGCAAGACTTCCTGCCTCTTCATAGGTGCGGTCTGGCACTTCCTTGCCATTTGTCTGAATAATGACGTGAGATCCAGGTGTTTTTTTTGCATGCATCCAGATATCATTTCCCTGTGCAAACTTAAAGGTCAGTTCTTCATTCTGGTAGTTGTTTTTTCCAACATAGATATCAAAGCCATCAGAAGAGAGATAGTGATAAGGGACACATTTTCTTCGATTATCCTTTCGCCCTTTTGGACCATGCGATTTAATATAACCGCTTTCTCCAAGCTCTCTGCGAATTTCATCAAGATCTACATCACTTGCAGCGATATCAATTGATGTCATGATAGATTCGAGATGAGCAAGCTCATTTTCTGTCTCAACAGTCAGGGTAGACAGTGCTTCAAAAGTACGCTTTAATTTATTATAGCGCTCGAAATATTTCTGTGCATTTTCCTTTGCCGTCATTGTCGGATCAAGTGGGATCGTCATCATTTGATCGGTATAATAGTTAAATACCTCATATGATTTTGCATCAGGCGGACAATCATAGCCATATGCATTTAAAAGCTCGCCATAGATGCGGTATTTTTCGCGCTTATCGGTGTCAGAAAGCTGTCGTCTTTGAAGATCAGCCTTTTTTGCAGTACGCTCAATCAAATTTTGAACAAGATGGCGAAGATCAGCCGATTTTTGGCGCATGCGTGCAATGGCACTGCGGGAATTATAGTAAGTATATAAAACCTCGCTGATTGAGTCAAAAGTCTGAAGACGGTACTCAGTTAGTCCTGTCAGCAAAAATGCAGAAAATTCCTTTGGCTCATTGCCATCATAAGCGATACATGGAGAAAATTGCTGTGTGCGTATTAAATCCATGACACCAGAAAAAGCGTTCCATAGGCGAGTCTGTTCTTCTGATGTACATGCTTGTGCTGCAAGAGAGCTGTCTAGGCCGCTGCGGTAGACTATTTCCTCTGCGCTGACATTGCTGATTCCGGTAAAGCTTCCTGAAAGTATGGCAGCAATATTTTTTCCAGAAGAAAACAGAGAAGCAAAAAATGTCTTGTCGGCAGCAAGCGGATTTGTTTTGCCTGTTGTGTTTGGAATAAAATAGTCTCGTCCAGGAAGGACCTCGCGCACAGAACTTACAGCGGCACTTACATGCTTGATACTGTCAACGATCTTTGTACCATCGCAGAAAATTATATTGCTGTGTTTGCCCATTATCTCAATTACAAGAGATTTTTGACGAAGATCGCCCAGTTCGTCAAGATGCTCCAGCTCTAAGCGCACAATTCGCTCTAGTCCTGGCTGTGTGACATCTGTGATACGGGCATTTCCTATATGCTTTCTAAGAAGCATACAGAAATTAGGTGCAGTCATCGGGCTAAGCCCTGCCTCCTGCGTCAGATAAATCAGCGGAAGACTTGCATTTGCTGACAGAAACAGACGGTAGGTGTCTTTTTTGTTTTTGATTGTTAAAACAAGTTCTTCTGGCTCAGGCTGAGCAATTTTAGAGATTCGCCCGCCAGTTAATTTTTGCTTTAATTCAGATACAATATTTGAAATTACAATTCCATCAAAAGCCATAGTAAGTAATCAACCTTTCTAAAACAGTCTTGAACCTTGATATTTGACAGTATAGCAGAATGTAAAAAAAAACGCAATCTTTCTTCGATTGCAAGTTGACGATAGAATTAAATTAGCGTATAATAATAAGTCGTAGTCTGCACGATAAAAGCAGCTGCCGGAAAGGCGAATACATTTATGATACGAAGTATGACAGGATTCGGGCGCTTTGAATTTGCGGGCGAATCGCATAAGATCATCGTAGAGATGAAATCAGTAAATCACAGGTATCTTGATCTCTCAATTAAGATGCCAAAGATCTTTAACTGCTTTGAGACTGCGATCCGCAGTCTTGTAAAAGAACAGCTGCAGCGTGGAAAAGTGGATATGTATATCAGCTATGAAACAGAGTCTGATGATCAGACAGTGCTGTGCTATCATGAGGATATTGCAAGAGATTATATGGCACATATGGCGCAGATGGCTGATACATTTAATCTTGAAAATAATCTGACATTGACAGAGCTTGCACGTATGCCAGAAGTTTTTACTATGGAGCAGCGGGATACTGATGCAAAGGAGCTGTGGCCAGATGTAGAACAGGCAGTAAGGCAGGCTTGTGCTGCAATGGTACAGGCGCGTCAGACAGAGGGCGAGCAGTTAAAAAAGGATCTGCTGTTAAAGTTAGATCACATGGATATGTTAGTGGATATGGTGACAGATAGAGCACCTGTGATGGTACAGGAATACCGCATTCGTCTGACAGAAAAGGTAAAAGAGTTCATTGAAGCTTCTGTGATTGATGAAAATCGAATTGCAGCGGAAGTGACTCTGTATGCTGACAAGATTTGTGTGGATGAGGAGATGGTTCGTCTTCGCACTCATATCAGCCACATGAAGGAAGCGTTGTGCACAGGCGGAAGCATTGGACGAAAACTTGATTTTCTTGCACAGGAGATGAATCGTGAGGCGAATACCACACTTTCAAAGATCAACGATGTAACACTTGCAGATGTGGCAATCGACATGAAAACTGAGATTGAGAAAATACGTGAACAGGTTCAAAACATCGAATAAAGTTTCACTACAGGAGTTTTGTATGTTTGTAAATATCGGATTTGGCAATTTTATAAATTCCAGTCAGATTGTATCTATCTGCAGAGCAGATTCTGCACCAATGAAGCGTATGGTCAGTGAGGCCAGAAGTAAAGGAAGTGCAGTTGATGCGACACAGGGAAGAAAAACAAAATCAGTCATTCTTACTGGAAGCGGTCATTTGGTTCTCTCAGCGCTCACACCAGAGACGCTTACCGCCAGATGTAATCTGACAGTGGGAAAGACACAGCTACAAGAGGAGGAAGAAGATGAGTAAACGAGGTAATTTATTTGTTGTTTCCGGTTTCTCAGGTTCAGGAAAGGGAACTGTGATGAAACAGCTTTGCAAAAATGAGCAGTATGCACTTTCCATATCCTGCACAAGCCGAGCACCAAGAGATGGCGAAACAAACGGAAAAGAGTATTATTTCATTTCTCATGAGGAGTTTGTAAAAAGACAGGCAGAGGGTTACTTTTTAGAGAGTGCAATCTATGTAAACAAAGGCTACGGCACACCGCTTGGCTTTGTTGAGGAGAATTTGGCAGCTGGAAAGGATGTTATCCTTGAAATTGAGATGCAGGGCGCTTTGCAGGTAAAGAAAACATACCCAGACACCATTCTTATCTTTATTACACCGCCGTCTGCAGCTGAATTAAGAAGACGTCTGACAGCCAGAGGAACTGAGACGAAAGAGCTGATTGAAAAGCGCTTAAAGCGTGCCGTTGAGGAGGGCGTTTACATGGATCAATATGATTACATTATTGTAAACGACGACTTAGATGTCTGTGTCAAGCAGCTTGATGAACTGATGCAGAGCACACATCACGCAGTAAAATTTAACAAAGAGTTTGTTGCAGCAATCAAAGATGATTTAAAGACACTTTAAAAATAATTTGACTTCTGTAATAATCAATAAACAAATAAAAAATGATAAGGAGAATGAAAAAATGATCCATCCATCTTATAATGAGTTATTAAAGACACTTAATGAGGTTCGTGACGAGAATGAGCCAGAAATCGACAGCCGCTATTCACTTGTAATTGCATCTGCAAAGCGTGCACGCCAGATCGTAAACGGACAGGAGCCGCTTGCTGATCATGTTTCTACCTATAAGCCTCTTTCTATCGCAGTAGAGGAGATTCGTGAGGGCAAGGTTCATATTACAAAGGAAGGTGAGGATGATTTCACACCAGTAGCCACTATGGAAAGCCCACTTTCTTTCACAGATACAGAAACTTCGGAGACAGAAGATGCTGAATAAGAAGGTAATGATCGTATCCCTTGGCTGCGACAAGAATCTGGTGGATACTGAGAAAATGCTTGGCATTCTCGCAGATGAGGGATGTACATTTACAGATGATGAAGCGCAGGCACAGGTAATTATTGTAAATACCTGTTGCTTCATTGGAGATGCAAAGGAAGAAAGCATCCAAAATATTTTAGATCTGGCACGTTTTAAGACAGAAGGGAAGCTTGAAGCACTTATCGCAACGGGATGTCTTTCACAGCGTTATCAGGATGAAATGTTAGAAGAACTGCCAGAGCTTGATGGAATCCTTGGAATAAGCGCATGGCACACAATTGCGGATGTTGTGCGTGAGGCACTTGAAGGCAAACGACCAAGAAATCTGATGTCCACAGGTGTGTTAAACAGTCATACAACAAAGAGACTGCTGACAACAGGTGGTCATTATGCCTATTTAAAGATTGCAGAAGGATGCAATAAGCGCTGTACGTACTGCGTAATTCCATCTGTGCGCGGTGCTTATGTCAGCGTACCGATGGAGGAACTTGAAAAAGAGGCAAGAGAACTTGCAGCAGAAGGTGTAAAGGAATTGATTCTTGTTGCACAGGAGACTACCGTATATGGAATTGATCTCTATAAAAAGAAAATGCTTCCAGAACTCCTTCATCGTCTGTGTGCAATCCCGGGCATTGTCTGGATCCGTCTTTTATATTGTTATCCAGAGGAAATTACGCCAGAGCTTGTTCAGGTAATGAAAGAAGAAAAAAAGATCTGTCATTATTTGGATATGCCAATACAGCATTCCTCTGACCGTATTTTAAAGAAGATGGGCAGACGTACAAACCGCAAAGAGCTGTTAGATAAAATTGAGATGCTTCGTACAGAGATTCCGGATATTGTTCTTAGAACAACGTTAATTACAGGTTTCCCGGGCGAGACACAAGAAGATTTTGAAGAGATGCTCTCATTTGTAGACATGGTTGGCTTTGAGCGCCTTGGTGTTTTTCCATATTCACCAGAGGAAGGAACACCGGCTGCCGAGATGGAAGATCAGATTGATGAAGAAGTCAAAAAGCAAAGACGTGATGCTATCATGGAGCTGCAGCAGGAGATTTCTTTTGATTTTGAGGCAGACTGTGTTGGCGAAAAGCTGCTTGTTATGATTGAAGGATATCTTCCAGATGAGCATGCCTATGTCGGACGAACCTACATGGATGCGCCAGGCATTGATGGTTACATTTTTATAAAATCAGGAGAAGCACTGATGTCCGGTGATTTTGCCGAGGCAGTTGTTACCGGCTCAGATGAATATGATTTGATTGGAGAATTGTATGAAGAACATGAATCTGCCGAATAAACTGACTATGCTGCGTGTAATACTGATCCCGTTTTTTGTTGTATGTGAGCTGATTCCATACAGCTGGGGAAAGTGGGCTGCACTGGTAATTTTTGTGGCAGCGTCTATTACCGATAAACTCGATGGTACGATTGCAAGAAAGTATAACCTGATTACAAACTTTGGAAAATTCATGGATCCACTCGCAGACAAGCTGTTAGTCTGCTCTGCCATGATTTGTTTTGTCGGACTTAGAACGTTGGCACCATGGATTGTTATTATTATTGTAGCCAGAGAATTTATTATCAGCGGATTTCGCCTTATAGCTGCTGAAAACGGCCGTGTGATTGCCGCAGGAATCTGGGGAAAGGCAAAGACGGTTGTTCAGATGATTATGTGCATCCTTTTGATTATGGATGTTTCTGCATTATCTGTTGTTACAACAATCGCAATTTATGCTGCTTTGATTCTTACGATTATCTCACTGGTTGACTATATTGTACACAATCTGGATGTATTATCAGACCAGAAGTAAGAAAAATAAGGGGACTTATTTATTATGAAAACCAATTCAACCATCCGCGGGATTGCTCACGGACATATGACAAAAGACAATCTGACAGGATTTGCATCTATGATGACATCTGATGCCAGAACACTCTCGTTGGCAAGAATTGCCATGAATCTGCCAGTTTATCTGGATATGGGAGAGGAGCCGTCTGATGAATATACACGAATCTCCAAGTTGTCCGCAGCGTATTGCGGTCTGCTTGGCCGTGTCAATAAAGAGCTTATCTCAGGTCTGGATGAAAAGCGTGAGGAGGAAGCGCTGTCGCTTCGCAAAGAGAGCACACAAATTATGGAGCTGCTTAGCGCATATACAGATCGCTTCACGGTATATGAATATGTGTTAAACAGACTTGAGTATCGTTTTAGCAGTGCTTCACTTGAGGCGGACTACAGCGATGAAGATATGACGCAGGAAATTTTGCAGAAGCTGTCATCAGAGACTGATCAGACAGTTCGTCAGTCAATGCTTGTATCTATTATAGAGCAGCTTCCGATGCGAATGACAAGAAAGCGTTTCTTCCAGGTCCTCGCAGAAGGAATGGATGCTTATAAGGGTTCAGACAAAGAAGCAGTAGATGGACAGCTGTTTATGCTTCGTACAGCTGCAATGTTAGAGGAGCCAGCAGAATTTAAACAGAGCTTTCCGGCATTTTATGAAGTTGTAGAGACCTTTAAACAGGCACCGCTGTCTACCGTAAGTGAGGCTGAGTGGAATAAACTTCACGATATGCTTGCTGACGCTATGGAGGAGCTAAACAGCCAGATGGATCGTATGCTTCTTTTGCAGGAGCTTATCAATGATCTGTGTGTTGTAACAATGACAGAAGGCTGTACATGGACAGAGCAGCATAAGACCTGCAGCAGCATTATTTCCTTTACGCTGACACCTGGAACAGATGAGGCGGCATTAAATGCAATGCTTACAGCGCTTGAGGGCATTCAGGAACAGTACAGCATGACCTTTCAGGAAAAATCAACATTGGTAGATGAGCTGATGCAAAGCAGCAAAGAACAGCTTAGTGAGCAGGGAATGCTTGAAACATTCAGCAAGTTAGAGGTACTTTCAAAGCTTCTTTCAAGCAGCCGCTTTGCAGATATTGAGCAAAAGCAAGAGAGCGAGACTGTGGAAGCTTCTTATATCGAAGAACAGACAGCAGCGCTTATTTCAGAGTTGGAGACATTTTTAAAGTCATCATCAAAACCGTTAGCTCGTGCTGTTATGGCAAAGCTTGTAACGATGGTTCCGCTGTTTATCCGTGATTATAATCAGCTTGAGGAATATATTCAAAACAGTCTGTCCTCATGTTCAGATGTTGCGGAAAAATTAGCATGTATCGAAATCATCAGAAGCCTGTAATAAAAAAGGTTCTAAGGTGAAGTGATCTTGTCTGGCAATAGTAAAGGAGAGGGATCAATTGAAACTGTGTAAGGATATCCGCCTTGGCGAAAAAGTTTCGGGGAAGCGTTTTGAGCTTACATGGAAGCTTAAACACAATCGTCCGTCTGGCAGCATTTATGTTGTTGTTCTTCCAGAAGTGGTTCCTGAAAATCTGATGGAAATCTGTGCATACGAAGAACTTCGCAGAAAAAAGCAGTATGAACGTACTGTGATTGCGGCAGCAGCGAACAAGAGCGAGGCGATTGAAGTAGTTCGAGCTTTGATTGAAGAAATGTATCAGAAGACTGGTGGTTTTGATGTAAAATCATTCATGAAGCTTTAAAAAGGAGGACAATGTTAGGTATTTTACTTACAATATTGAAAATAATTGGCATCATCCTTCTTGTGCTGATTGGATTGATTCTTTTGGCAGCGGCAGTCATTCTTTTAGTGCCAATACGATATCAGGGCGAGGGCGCACGAGAGGAAAAGATACTCTCTGGAAGTGTAAAACTAACGTGGCTTCTTCATATGATATCGGCAAGTGCTTCACTTTCAGAAGACGGGACGAAAATTAGGGTTTGCTTGTTTGGAAAGACGATTTATCCTAAAACGAAAAAGCCGCCTAAGAAAAGCAAAGCAAAGAAAACGCCTAAACAAGAGACACCGAAGCAGCCAGAGAAATCAGAAAAGCCAAAACAGCAGTCTGATGCTGCATCTAAAGA
>OGQO01003284.1_pt1 | contig 11341 bp, 9 predicted proteins | sample 1553241 | NCBI WGS metagenome assembly OGQO01 (sample SAMEA2579933, study PRJEB22360) | human gut metagenome | biome: human gut; feature: human-associated habitat; material: faeces | place: Denmark | collected 2008/2010
GCGGCAGCAGGCGTGAAGCCCCGCTGCCGCGCTCGTGTGATGCGAAAATCCGCAGTGGTCTCAATTGCGTTTTATTTTCTTTAGTTCCTTTTCGTTGACCGTTACGGGATAGGTGTCCTTGAGGCGTGCCACCCACTCATCCATCAATACGTTCTGGTAGTCGCTGATCACCTGGCCCTTGACATCGCTGACCTCCTCGGGCACCTCTATGAGTCGGGGCTCATAGAGGAAGATGTCGGTGAAGCTGCCTGTGGGCCTGGCGGTGCCGGTGGCGAAGAAGAGGGCGTCGACCTGGGGATTGGCGCCCTTGGCCACGAGCACCCTTTCGGCCTGGGCCTTACCGGGGAACTCCCTGCGGATGGTGACGCCTATGGTGTCGCCGCCCAGAGTGTTGAGACGCTCCTTCACGAGGGCGGTGACGGAGTCGCCGACAGTCTGCACGAGATAGCCCTTCACCCTCGGGGCGTCCCACTTATACTCGTCGCGGTGGGAGGCGAAATATTTCTCGAGGCCCTCCTTGTCGCGCGAGGCCTTCTCCCATGCCATCTGGTTGCTGATGTTGAAGAGGAGGGTGCCCTCGCAGTATTCGTTGAGCAGATTGCGGTAGTCGTCGTTGACGGCGGCGAGTGCCTCCTCCTCGGCGTCGAGGAGCTTGCGGTTGGCCAGGCGTTCCCACGAGAGGTCGAAGATATCGCGTGCGGCATCGGCGTCGGCGCCCTTGGCGGGAGCCATCATGGCGATGAGCTCGGAGGCCGGCAGCGGCTTGCCGTCGATCGCGGCTATGGCCATGTCGCCGTCGGGAGCGGTGGAGAAGCGGCTGATGTAGACGGAGTCGAGGCCGTTGGCGAGCGCCTCGCGCATGGCGGCGAGGTTGGCGGAGTTGAGGTCGGTGTCATGCTTTCTTGCCATCAGCTCGTTGTGATGCCGGCGCACCATGCGGTGACGGGCGTCCTGCGGCGACTGCATCTTCCGGAGCACCTCGGCCTTCACCTGCTCGGCGGGCACCGACTTGCGGGCATCGAGCTTCTTGATGATATGCCAGCCGAACTGCGACTCGAAGGGAGCCGTGATGTCGCCGGGAGCGGCTGCGAAAGGCACCGAGTCGAAAGCGGCCACCATCTCGCCTGAGCCGAACCAGGGAAGCAGGCCGCCCTGACGTCCGGAGTTCTTGTCGTCGGAGAGCTGCGCCGCAAGCTTCTCAAACTGTCGGGGGTCGTCTTTCACGATATTGTAGATGCTGTCGATCTGCCGGCGCACCTCGGCCTTCTGTTCTGCCGTGGCGTTCTTGGGCAGCATCTTGAGGATATGCTCCACTTTCACCTGGCCGCGTGCGGGGCGGTGCTTGCCGCCGAGAAGTATATGATAGCCGACTCCGGAGTCGATCACGTCGGAGAGCTCACCCTCGGCGAGGGCATAGACGGCTGTCTCGAAGGGATATGGAAACTTGCCGGCGGCGATGTAGCCGAGATGGCCGTGGTTGGTCTTCGCCGAGCGGTCCTGGCTGAACCGCACCGCTATGTCGTCGAAAGTGGCGTCGCCGTCGGCGATCACCTTGCGCAGGCTGTCGGCGAGGGCCTTGGCCTTGACATTGTCGGCGTGCCGGCGTGTCTTGCCGATCATGATATGGCTGGCCTCCACTTCCTCGTCCATGCGGGCCATGGTCTCGTCGACGAATGAGAGGATATAGGTGCTGTCGTTGAGATAGGGAGCGGCGAGCTCGTCGCGATACTGCATCGTCTCCTTGACGTAGGATGCGGCGGTGTCGAGGCCGTGGGCGCGGGCGTCGGCCACCTTCAGCTTATAGATCTTGAAGGTCTCCACGTAGTCTTCGAGCGACTGCGGCTCTATCTGCTGCTTGCTGTTTTTGTTGTAAAGATATTCAAATTCCGATTTAGGCACGTCAACGCCGTTGACGGTCATGATGACAGGGTCTTTGGCAGCCCAGGCCAACCCGCATGCGGCGAGGCCGAAGGGAATGACAATCTTTTTTTTCATTTGGACGGTTGAAAATAGATGCTGTTTTCTTGATTATCGGCAGGGGGCGACACAATCCGCCCCTGTCCGCATATAGACTAAACGGCCTCGGCAGCCAAAAATTATGAAGCGGAATAAAAAGCTGCTTAATTTCCCATCTCGGAGATGAATTTCACCTTCACCAGTCGCACTTCCTGGTCGGAGTAGTCGGAGCCGAGCTCCTCGAGCAGGAGGTCGATGCTGTCCGACTCCGTCTCGCGCAGGGTGTCGGTGATCTCGTCGACACGGTCGTCGTCGATCACCTCCTCGATGAAGTAGTCGATATTGAGCTTTATGCCGCTCTCCACGATGGACTCGAGCTCGTCGAGGAGCTCGTCGAAGGAGATTCCCTTGCTGTCGGCAAACTCCTCGAGGTCGATCTTGCGGTCGACGGCCTGTATCAGGGAGACCTTGAGCTTGCTGCGGCTGTTGGTGGTGCGCACGCGGATATCCTCGGGGCGGGTGATGTCGTTGTCTTCCACATGGCGCCTGATGAGCTCCACGAATTCCTGGCCGTAGCGTCGGGCCTTTCCGACGCCTACTCCGGGGAGGGCGGCGAGCTCCTCGAGGGTGACGGGATAGAATGTCGACATGGCCTCGAGCGCGGGGTCCTGGAAGATGACGTAAGGAGGCAGGCTGAGCGAGCGGGCCTTGTGCCTGCGGAGGTCTACGAGCATGGCATAGAGCGACGGGTCGGTGACCGACGAGGAGCTGTCGTGGCCCCCCAGCTCGAGGCTGACCTCCGAGAAGCTGCGGTCTTTCACCACCATGAATCTCTTCGGACTCTCCAGAAACGCCCGTCCGGCGTCGGAGACCCGCAGCTGGCCGCAAGAGTCCATGTCGCTGACGAGATATCCCTCGATGACGCCCTGGCGGAGCACGGCCCTCAGCAGCGTCTCCTCCACGTCGGAGGCGCATCCCACCACCTCGCGTGTGGAGGGGTGCTGCCGGAAAGCGGCGCCCCCTATGCCGCGCATGATGTCGATGATGAAGTCGGCCTTGTATTGCTCGCCGAGGCGCATGATGGTCTCGATGGCCCAGCAGAGGAGCTCGGAGGCCTCGGTCTCCTCTCGCGGCGTCAGGCAGTTGTCGCAGTTGCCGCAGTTGTCGCTCCCGTATCGCTCGCCGAAATAATGGAGCAGGATGCGGCGCCGGCATATCGACGACCGGGCATAGCTCTGTGTCTCGGCCAGCAGCTGGCGCCCGATCTCCTGCTCGGCGGGTGTCTTGCTCTGCATGAGCTTCTCGAGCTTCTGTATGTCTTTCGGGGAATAGAAGGCTATGCAGCGTCCCTCTCCCCCGTCGCGTCCGGCGCGCCCTGTCTCCTGATAGTAGCCCTCGAGGCTCTTGGGGATGTCGTAGTGCACCACAAACCTGACGTCGGGCTTGTCGATGCCCATGCCGAAGGCTATGGTGGCCACGATCACCTGCACGTCTTCCATAAGGAAGGCGTCCTGATTGGCGGCGCGGGTCGCGGCGTCGAGGCCGGCGTGGTAAGGGAGGGCCTTGATGTCGTTGACGCGCAGGGTGTCGGCGAGCTCCTCCACCTTCTTGCGCGAGAGGCAGTAGACGATGCCCGACTTGCCGCGCATCCCCTTGATGAAGCGTATCACGTCGCGGTCGATGTCCCTGGTCTTGGGGCGGACCTCGTAATAGAGGTTGTCGCGGTTGAAGCTCGACTTGAAGACCTTCGCGTCGAGCATCACGAGGTTCTTCTGTATGTCGTACTGCACCTTCGGCGTGGCCGTGGCGGTCAGGGCGATGAGGGGATGCTGCCCCACCTCGTTGATGATGGAGCGGATCTTGCGGTATTCGGGACGGAAGTCGTGGCCCCATTCCGAAATGCAGTGTGCCTCGTCGACGGCGTAGAACGAGATTTTGACAGAACGCAGGAAATTGATGTTCTCCTCCTTGGTAAACGACTCCGGAGCGACATAGAGAAGCTTGGTGTGGCCGGACGCCACATCCGACTTCACCCTGTCGACCGCCGCCTTGTTGAGCGAGGAATTGAGGAAATGGGCCACGCCGTCGTCGTCGCCGTAATGGCGCATGGAGTCGACCTGGTTTTTCATCAGGGCGATCAGTGGCGAGATGACGATGGCAGTGCCTTCCGACATTATGGCGGGAAGCTGGTAGCAGAGCGATTTGCCGCCGCCGGTGGGCATCAGCACGAAGACATCTTCCCCGGAGAGAAGCGTTGATATGATGTCGAGCTGATTGCCCTTGAACTTTTCAAATCCGAAGTTGTCTTTGAGCGCCTTCAGGATTGCATTCTGGTCTACCATAGACAGGAGAAAATCGTTTAAACTTCACTAATCTGTTGAAAGATATACAAAGTTAAAAAAATTTCCTGTAAAATCTATAAGAAATCGGAGAAAAATCATATAAAAAAAAGCAGCGGAGCCGCAGTCTCCGTGGAAATGCGGCTCCGCGCGATGCGGAGGTATCGGGCTCCGGGTCTCTCAGTCGGCCAGGGCTGTCTTCTCGTAATGCGCCTTCTTCAGCTTCTCGTCTACGTATCTGTCGTCGACCACAAACTTCCTGACGGGCTCGGAGGGGACCTCATACATGGCGTCGACCATGATCGTCTCCACGATGGAGCGGAGGCCGCGGGCGCCGAGCTTGTATTCGATGGCCTTGTCGACGATGAGGTCGAGGGCCTTGTCGGTGAATTCGAGCTCCACGCCGTCGAGCAGGAAGAGCTTCTTATACTGTCGGGTGATGGCGTTCTTGGGCTCCGTGAGGATGCGCCGGAGCGCCTCGCGGTCGAGCGGGTCGAGGCTGGTGAGGATCGGCAGACGGCCGATGATCTCGGGGATGAGGCCAAACGACTTGAGGTCTTGCGGCAGCACGTAGCGCATGAGATTCTCGCGCTGGCGCTTCTTTGCGGCCTCGTCGTGGCCGTAGCCCACCACGTGGGTGTTGAGACGGGAGGCGATTTTGCGCTCGATGCCGTCGAAGGCGCCGCCGCAGATGAAGAGGATGTTCTTGGTGTCGACCGGAATCATCTTCTGCTCGGGGTGCTTGCGGCCTCCGTTGGGGGGCACGAGCACCGTGCTCCCCTCGAGGAGTTTGAGGAGGCCCTGCTGCACACCCTCGCCGCTGACGTCGCGGGTGATGGATGGGTTGTCGCTCTTGCGGGCTATCTTGTCGATCTCGTCGATGAAGACGATGCCGCGCTGTGCCTTCTCCACGTCGTAGTCACACACCTGGAGCAGGCGGGTGAGCAGCGACTCGATGTCCTCGCCCACATATCCGGCCTCGGTGAGCACCGTGGCGTCGACGATGGTGAAGGGCACGTCGAGCAGGCGGGCGATGGTCTTGGCGAGGAGCGTCTTGCCGGTGCCTGTGGGGCCCACGAGGATGATGTTCGACTTCTCGATGTCGACGTCATCCTTGGCGTCGGCCTGCTGTATTCGCTTGTAGTGGTTGTAGACGGCCACCGAGAGGTATTTCTTGGCGTCGTCCTGGCCTATCACATATTCGTCGAGGAAAGCCTTGATCTCCTTCGGCTTCGGAATCTCGCCCGCGGGGGCGTCCTTTCCCCCGTCGGTCTTCCTGCGCGTCTTGAGCTGCGTGTCGCGGGCCTGGTCGATGAAGGTGATGCAGTCGGTGCAGAGGTTGAGCCCGTCGAGCACCGTCACCACCGGATTCTGCGGAGAGTCGGGCATCCCGCACATCGAGCATGAATGTCCTTGTTTTCTTGGAGACATAATATATGTGTTGGGTCGGAGTGATTAAGCGTTGTCTTCTTTCTTTCTGGAGTTGACGAGGATCTTGTCGATCATGCCGTATTCCTTGGCCTCACGCGCGATCATCCAGTAGTCGCGGTCGGAGTCGGCCTCCACCTTCTCGAAAGGCTGTCCGGAGTGGTCGGAGATGATTCTGTAGAGCTCTTCCTTGAGCTTTAGGATCTCGCGTGCGGTGATCTCTATGTCGGATGCCTGACCCTGGATGCCGCCCATTGGCTGATGGATCATGACGCGGGAGTGAGGGAGGGCATATCGCTTACCCTTCTGTCCGGCCACGAGGAGCACGGCGGCCATCGACGCGGCCATGCCGGTGCATATCGTGGAGACGTCGCTGTTGACATACTGCATGGTGTCGTATATTCCGAGTCCGGCGTAGACGGAGCCGCCGGGAGAGTTGATATATAGCGAGATGTCTTTGTCGGGGTCGATAGAGTCGAGATAGAGGAGCTGCGCCTGGATGATGTTGGCCGAGGTGTCGGTCACCTGTGTCCCCATGAATATGATGCGGTCCATCATGAGGCGGGAGAAGACGTCCATCTGGGTGACGTTGAGCTGACGCTCCTCGAGGATGTATGGATTCATGTAGTCGGCCCGGGGCACTGCGACGCTGTTGTCGATATGGCGGATATATCCGTCGAGCGTGTTGGAATCGAGGCCCTTGTGGTTCACGGCCCAGTTCCTGAAATCATTGGTCATGTTCATATTGTTGATATTTGAATTTCAGAGAGCAAAAAGTGTGCCAGATATATAACAACCGCCGGGGCGAATTGTATGAAGCCGCCCCCCGGGAATTGCGGGGAGCGGCTGGATATGGGTGCCGGGCCGGAGGCCTGTAAATGGCGGCTTACTTGTAGAGCTCCTTGTATTCGTCGGCGCTCACCTCTTTCTCGTCGAGCGTCACGTTGTCGTGGATTGCGGCGAAGAGCTTGTTGGTGAGGGTGTTCTCGTGCAGGCGCTGGTTGGCGTTCTTGTCCTTGAGGATTTCGCGGGCATAGTTGTCGACGGCCTCCTCGGGAAGGTTGGCGATGCCGTACTGCATGATCTGGCGGTAGACGATCTGGCGGGCGGCCTTCATCATGTCGTCGTCGTCGACGGTGATCTTGAGGTCTTCGGCGATCTTGTTGCGCACGAGGTCCCAGCAGAGGGCGGGGCGCATCCCGGTGTATTTCTCCTCTACGTTCTCATCGGTGATGTCCTCGTTGTTGTTGATGAGGAACTCCTTGAGCACGTCGTCGGGGAGCTGGAGGTCGCCCACGGCCTTCATCACGGCGTCCTTGGCGTCGATGCCGAAGCGGTAGGAGGAGTCGTTGACGAGGCCGGCCTCGATGATGCCTGTGATTTCCTTGCGGAAGGCGTCGAGGTCAGAGGCCTTCTCCTTTCCGAGCACATTGTCGAAGAATTCCTGGTCGAGCTCGGCTGGGCGCACCACGATGATCTCCTTGATGTCCATCTGGAAATCGCCGTTGTAGGAAGCGGCGTCCTTCTTGTCGACGTTAAGCATGGAGGAGAGCTCGGCGGGATTGCCGTCGCAGGTGGCGTAGGGGTTGAAGACCACCACGTCGCCGACGTGCTTGCCGAGGAAGAGCTGGCGCTGCTCGTCGCTCTTGAAATATTTCGGGGATACGATGCCGTTTTCCACCACGATGCCCCCCTCGGCCACGGTGCCGTCGGGGTTGAGCTGGGTGATCACGCCCTTGACGAGGGCGTCGGCCTCGACCTCCTCGCCGGGGATCTGGCGGGAGAAGCGCTCGCGCATGCGCTCCACTTCCTCGTCTACCATCTTGTCGTCGACCTTGATCTTGTAGTAGGGGATGTGGAGGTCCTTGCTCACGGGATCGGAGATCTCGGGAGCGAGGCCCACGCGGAACCTGAAGACGAACTCGGCGTTGTCGATGTTGAAATCGTTGTCCTTCTCGGGCACGGGGTTGCCGAGCACCTGGAGCTTGTTTTCCTTGATATAGTCGAAAATGGCGTTGCCGACGGTCTTGTTGACCACATCGTATTTCACGGCGTTGCCGTATTTCCTTCTGATGAGGTCGGCGGGCACGTGTCCTGGGCGGAAGCCGGGCTCGGCATGCTTCTTGCCGAAGTCCTTGAGCTGCTGTTTCACCTTATCGGCGTAGTCTTTTTCTTCAAGAGTCACGGTGATTTCGCCGTGAAGATCATCGAGCTTGTCGTAGTTTACGTTCATTTTTATATCTGTTGTATTTCTTTGTCGGTGGGCTGGCCCGAAGGCCGGAATTATTGCAGCCGCAAAGGTAAGAAATTTTATTGTGGCTGGCAAATGCGCGCGGATGAAAACGATAAAAATGGCCCGGAAGAGGGTGTGTCAGTGCATGAAGAAGGCGGTGAAAGCCTTTTCGGTGTCGAAGTGGTCGCTTAGTCCTGCGGTCTCCCTGGCGCTGTGCATCGCCCATATGGCGCATCCCATGTCGACGCCGCTGAGGTCGAGCTGCGATGTGAGGATGTTGCCGAGCGTGGAGCCTCCGGCCACGTCGCCGTGGTTGACGAAATACTGGCAAGGCACCTTGGCCTCGCGACATAGTGCGCGGAAGACGGCCGCGGAGCGGGCGTCGGTCATATACTTGCAGTTGGCGTTGATCTTCACCACGGGGCCGCCGCCGATTACGGGATGGTTGGTGGGGTCGTATTTCTCATTGTAGTTGGGGTGCCAGGCATGGGCGTTGTCGGCCGAGATGAGGAAGGAGGAGGCTATGGCCTGATGGAAGGCCTGCGGGGCGTCGGGCTCGAGGCATGCGGTGACGCGCTCCGCGAGCGAGCGGGCGAAGGCGGAGGCGGCGCCCTGCTTGGTGGAGGAGCCTGTCTCCTCGTTGTCGAAGATCATGATCATGCGCGTGGCGGGGCATGGCTTGTCGGCCGAGAGCTCGAGGGCCTCGAGGGCGGCGAAGGCCATGGAGAGGTCGTCGATGCGCGCCGACTGGTAGTATTCCCCCTCCAGGCCGCAGACGCCGGCCTTCTCGTAAGGATAGAGGCAAAGCTCGTAGTCGAGGATCCTGTCTGGCTCCGTCTTGAGCTCGCCGGCGAGCATCAGGCGTATGAAGCCGCCGTTTTCGGAGGCCTGTCGCAGCTGCTCCTTGGAGAAGTAGCCGAGCACGGGCTTCATGTCTTTCTGCACCGAGAGGGGGTTGCCCTCGTTGACCTGACGGTTGAAATGGATGGCGAGATGCGGAATCGTGGCCACGGGGCGCCGGAAGTCGACCAGACGTGTCTCCGGCTCCAGGGGATTGCCGGAGTCGAGCATCACGCGGCCGGAGATGGAGAGGGGCCGGTCGAACCAGGTGTACATGATGCCGCCGCCGTATTTCTCCACATTGAGGCCCACCACTCCCCCGTCGCCGTAGATCTCGGGGTTTGTCTTGATCTTGAAGCATGGGCTGTCGCTGTGGGCGGCGATAAGGCGGAAGCCTCCCTTCGAGGGGAGCTCCGTGCCGGGGATGAAGGCGAAGATGGCGGAGTCGTTTTTCGTCACGTAGTAGCGGGCGCTCTTGCGGAGGCGCCAGGGCTCTCGGGGATCGAGCTCCTCGAAGCCGAGGTCGTCGAGCTCGCGCTTCATGCGGGCCACGGCCATGAAATTGCATGTCGACTCGTCGAGACGCTCGAAGAGCCTGTCGATATCATTCATTTCTGTCGGATGTTAGATATATATGGTTGAGGGCCCGGAGCACATTGCAGAGGGTCTGGGCCCAGTAGGCCACGAAGTCGTCGTGGCATTCGGAGTATGCCTCCTCCGCGCGTTCTCCCTGAGTGTCGCTGACCACGGAGATGAAGTTGTAGAGGGGCTGGAAAATGTCGGCCAGGCATTCGGCGACGGAAGCGGCCACCGGAGTGTCGCTGTATTTCATGTCTTCCTCGAAGGTCTCCAGGAAGACGTCGTCGGGGCCGATGAGCGACTCCACGCGCCGGCGCACACTCTCGTAGAAGTCCTCGTCGACGTATGAGGCCGGGATGCCTCCCTCAAAGTCCGGCTCGACGCCGACGGCCGGCCTGATGTCGATAAACTCGTAGTAAATCCTCGGCAGCAGATGGAGCATGGTGTCGATAAACTCCGACCTGTCTGTCTCGCGGGCCTCCTCGAGGGCCGAGCAATAGCGCGCGCAAAGGGCGCTCAGCTCTATGAGGCGGTGTCTTGAGAGATCATTTTCCATATATTCCTATATATAAGTTGTGGCGGTGTATGTAGCTGAGCACGTCGTCGGGCACGAAAAAGGCCATGTCGCGCCCCTCGGCGATCTGCCGGCGTATGAAGGTCGACGAGATCTCCATCTGGGGGGCATCGGCGGCCAGAGCCACCCCTGGCGGCGTGTGTTCAGGCATGGGGTAGCCCGGGCGGGGATAGACTATGATGCCGAACTCCTCGAGGATCTCGCGGGCGTTGCGCCAGCGGTGGAAGGAGAGCCATGAGTCGCTGCCCACCACCAGCGAGAAGCGGCAGTCGGGATGCTGCTCGCGCAGGCGGCAGAGGGTGACGTAGGTATAGGAGGGCGCCGGCAGATGCATCTCGAAGTCGGAGACCCTCACGCCGCGGCATCGGGCGGCCACCAGGGCCGCCATGGCGAGGCGGTGACGGTCGGGGGCCGGCATGCTGTCGGTCTTCAGCGGATTTCGGCGCGACACCATCAGCCAGAGCTCGTCGAGACCCGCGAACTGCGACATATAACCGGCCACTATGGCGTGGCCGGTGTGTATGGGGTCGAAGCTCCCGCCGTAGATGCCTATGTGGCGCATGCCTCGGGGAAGGTCAGGCTATGAAGTCCTTGATGATGCGGCGGGTCTCCTCCACGGCCTGGTCGAGATTGTCGTTGACCACCGTGTAGTCGAACCTCGGAGCGAAGCTCATCTCGTATTCGGCCTTGTCGAGGCGCTTCTGGATAGACTCGGGGCTGTCGGAGCCGCGGCTGGCGAGACGCTCGCGCAGGGCGTCGATGCCCGGGGGCAGGATGAAGATGGAGAGGGCGTCGGCGCAGAAACGCTGCTTCACGTTGACGCCGCCCTTCACGTCGATGTCCATTATGAGGTTGCGCCCCGAGGAGAGCACGCGCTCCACCTCCGAGCGGAGGGTGCCGTAGAAGGTGCCTGCGTAGACCTCCTCCCACTCCACGAACTCACCCTTGCGGGCGCGGCGGGCAAACTCCTCGGCCGTCATGAAGTAGTATTCCCTGCCGTGCTGCTCGTTGCCGCGCGGCTGGCGGCTGGTGGCCGAGATCGAGAAGCCCAGCTTGAGCTCCGGGTCCTGCATCAGCCTTTCTATGATGGTGGATTTGCCGGCTCCTGAGGGGGCCGACATGATGATGATTTTCCCTCGTTGCTTTCCGGTATTGGTTTTAAAGTCCATAATTGAGTCTCAATATTTATATAGTCGATTTAGATTTCATGTATGCGCCGCGCTCAGAGCACGTTGAGCACCTGCTCCTTGATCTGCTCGAGCTCGTCTTTCATCCTCACCACGATCTTCTGCATCCCGGCGTCGTTGGATTTGGAGCCGAGGGTGTTGATCTCACGGCCCATCTCCTGGGCGATGAATCCGAGCTTCTTGCCCACGCCCGACGACGCCTTGC
>OGQO01003287.1_pt1 | contig 11336 bp, 10 predicted proteins | sample 1553241 | NCBI WGS metagenome assembly OGQO01 (sample SAMEA2579933, study PRJEB22360) | human gut metagenome | biome: human gut; feature: human-associated habitat; material: faeces | place: Denmark | collected 2008/2010
GCCGGAGTCCAGAGGCAGCGCCTCTGGGGTCACTCCTTCAAGATGAACAGCACTCCCAGCGTACCGGGGCCGCAGTGGCAGGAGATGACGCCGCCGGCGCGGGTTTCGATGACCGCATCGAAGTAGTTCAGGCTCGTCAAATAGGTACGAACTTGCTCGACGACCTCCGGGTCGCAGCCGGAATGGGTGATGAAAACACGCTCCGGGCGCGCGCGGAGCAAATCGTCGTGCAAATCGTGCGTGTAGGCAGGGATGCAGCGGGCGAGCGAGCCGCGGTACTTCTTGTCCACCAGCATTTGACCGTCGCGCACGACAATCTTCGGGTGCAGCTTCAGCATACTGCCCATTAGCGCCGCCGCGCCGGAACAGCGCCCGCCGCGGTGCAGGAACGTCAGCGTATCGACGACAAAGGATGCGCGAACCAGCGGAATCAGCGAGGTCACATGCGCCACAATTTCCTTGGCGGATTTGCCATCCTGCGCCATCACCGCCGCTTCCATCACCAGCAGACCGATGCCGGTGGAAAGGCTCTGGCTGTCCACAACGTGGATGCGGTCGGACGCGCCCAACTCCGCCGCCGCTTCCACCATGTTCGCCCCCGTCGCGGACATTTTGCCGGAGATGGAGAACGCCACAATCTCGTCATACGTCTCCAGATACTTCTGGAAAACTTCTTGAATCGTCCAGACGTTCGCACAGGCAGTCGTCGGCGCTTTCTTTGTGCTGTCCGACCAGCGGAAAATTTCTTCCGATGTGATGTTCACGCGGTCTTCGTACTGCTGGTCGCCCAAGCGAACTATCAACGGCACCAGCGTGATGTTATAGCGGTCGAGCAAATCCTGCGACAGGTCGGATGTGCTGTCTGAAATGATTTTGACCATACGATTTTCACTCCTGTTCAAGGGGAATATATATGCATTTTATCATTTTCGATGCGCAGTTGTCAACCGATTTTGCGGTGTCTCAACAATCGTTGCAAATATGGAAACAATAGGAAACTTGCATTTGCACACGGAATGTGCTATGATGGGGAACAGCAACGCGAAGGGAGCGTCAAAAGGATGCAGAAGTGGGTCAGCGTGTGGGGAAATGCGGTCAGCATTGCGGAAAATCGCCCGGAGCGGTATGCCAAGGACATTACCTTGCGCTATCCGATTGTCTCGCCGTTTTCTGGCAGCGGTGTGCGCCTGACGTTCGATAATTACTGCGGCATGGAGCCGGTTACGCTGGAAAAGGTGACAATTTTCTGCGGCGGCGCGTTTCACCCGGTCACGTTCGGGGGCGAGCGCCGCGTAACGCTTCCGGCGGAGGGCAATGCGATTTCCGACACGCTGGAAACGCCCGTAACTGCCGGGGAAAAGCTGCTTGTCAGCTTCTATTTGCGTGATTTCACGCTCATGCGCAGCGTCGTGTTCACCTGCGGCGCGCTGTCCGGCGGGCTGTACGCTAACGGCGACGAAACGGAGAACCTCAATATTTCGATGGACACATCCCGCAAGACGCAGCTGACCTACTTCCTCAGCAATGTGTCCGTGCGTACTGCGCCGGAGAACCGTGCCATCATCTGTTATGGCGACTCCATCACCGCGCAGGATTGGCCGGATGATTTGCAGCTCCGTTGCCGCAAAGACGGCTTTGAGCATACCGCCATCATCCGCCGCGCCACCAGCGGATCGCGGATTCTGCGCGAATATCACTGCCTGACGTACGAATCCTACGGGCTGATGGGCGCAAAACGCTTTGCGCATGAAGTGCCGACCGACGGCGCGGATGCCGTTATCATCCAGCAGGGTATCAACGACATCATCCACCCCGTCGGCACGCAGGTGAACCCCTTCCGCCCGATGAGCGATCTGCCGACGGCGGATGAGCTTATCAGCGGACTCAAGATGTACATCCAGCAGGCGCGGGGGATGGGCTTGCGCGTCTACGTCGGCACGCTGCTGCCCATGGGCGGCTGGCGCACCGACGCGCCCTTCCGGCAGGACTTGCGCCACGCTTACAATGATTTCATCCGCACGACCAACCTGATTGACGGCTGCATTGACTTTGACCGCGCCTTGCGTGACCCGGCGAACCCTGATTTCTTCCTGCCCGAATACGATTCCGGCGACCACCTGCACCCAAGCAAGGCGGGCTATCAGCGGATGGCGGCGGAAGTGCCGGCAGAAATGCTGAAATAAATAGGAAAGGCGTTTTCGGAACGTGTGCATCCGAAAACGCCTTTTTTAGGGGATTGGGTTGATTTAGAAGAGGCCATCCAGCAGCTGCGTCAGCTCAATGGTACCGATGGCATCCGGAATGACGGGGGATTCAGGCGTGCAGAGTGAGCCAGTCAGGGACACTTGCTGCCCGGCGGCATCGGTGAAGGTCAGCGAACAGCTGGTGTCGGAAAGCGCGGCGAAATCCAGCTGGAAATCTTCGTCCGGCAGGGAGAGCAGCAGGCTGAAGCCGGTTGCCGTTTCCGTCAGGGCAAGGCGGTATGTCGTGTCGCCGTACACGCCGGTGCAGATCAGACCGTTGAGCGCGGTGCGGACGTGGGCGGTGAAGATATCGAAAGTGCGCGCCTGTGCAACAATATCAAGCCCATCCGTGGCAGGGGTGATCGTAAGCGTATAATAATTGTAATATATCTTGACACGGATATAATCCGATGTGGATTCAAGGGAAAAAACGTTGGCATTCAGGGCAAAAACGTTGGCATTCTCATTGTTAAGCCGCAAACTGAAATTGCTGCCAGCTTGAACGATGGACAGGCTGAAGCTGTTATCAACGCTGGCGATAAACACAAAGTTGTTTGCAGAACCGTAACTGCAAGTGACAGAGAACGCCGTATGCTGATTCTCGGAGTAGCCGCTCAAAGCAAAGTCGTATTCATTTCGCCAATAGAGCACACCATCAATGGTATCGCTGTTCGCAGTTGTCAGCAGATAATGCCAACTGTTAGGCGTGGTTTGCTCATAGGTCAAATGGTATGGCTCTTGGTAGGGCTGACGAAAAAGAAGTTCCCCTTTGTCAATGCCGATTTGCCCGGAAAGCCTGAAATTAGAGAGAAGGTATCCGCGCATCGCGGAACGATATGCGCGTGCAACCTCCGAAGATTGCACGACCGACGCAGGAAGATTATGGTAGATATCGCTGAAGTTCAAGCCGTCAAGATATTCCATGCTGTAGATCTTTCCCAGAACAGAAGCCGCCATACGATTCAGTTCTTCAGAAGTGATGGAAATTGTCCCTGTTTGCGCAGCAATGTATAGGTCACTGAACAGGCGCGCAAACGCAGGGTCTCTTATCAAGGTCATTGGCAAGTTATAGAGCGAGGGAATCGCATCGAGCATCTTGTTGATATCCTCCGCCAACAGCCCCAGCACTTCCGACGGGGAGCGCCCATCCAGCAGCTTGAGCGGCGTGGTCAGCAGCGCCGCATCCACCGGACGACCTTCCACCAGCAATTGCGCCCACTGACCGCCCGACTGCACGCAAAGCCCTTTGTCCGGCGAGAAGGCGAGGTCAATCTGTCCCGAAGGCAGCGTCAGCGAGCAGAACGGCGTTTCGCCTAAGCCAGCCATCATCCGCAGGGACAAGCCGTCGCCATAGGTGGAGGTCAGCGCGAGGTCAATGCCCTGCGGCGTTTCCGCCAGCGCGCAGGGGAGAAAAAGGGCAAGAATCAACAGCAGGGAGAGGATTTTCCGCATGAAAAACACTCCTTTCGATAAAGAACAAACGGTTTTGCTGCGTACAGGATACAGCATTTGGTGCGCTTTGTCAAGGAAAATGACAAATTCCGCGTTCCGCATTGTTTTTTTTGTTTTGTTTTCTTTTTGTCCTTTCCGCTTCCCGGTCTTGACACGCGGCGAAGGATACGGTACACTTTTCCACGTAGAAACGCTTCGGCTTTTGCGGAAGCGAGTAGTATTTGAAGGAGGTTTCCCCGTATGAAGAAGATGTTTGCGGTTTTGCTGGCGCTGTGTATGGCGCTGACCTGCCTGACGATGGCGAGCGCGGAAGAAAAGACGTATCACGTCGGCATTTTGCAGCTGGTGCAGCATGAGGCGCTGGACGCGGCGACCAAGGGTTTCCGCGACGCGCTGACGGAGAAGCTTGGCGACAAGGTTGTTTTTGATGAGCAGAACGCTTCGGGTGATACGGCTTCCTGCGCCATGATTGCCAATGGCTTTGTGGCGGCGGAGGTTGACCTGATTATGGCGAACGCGACGCCCGCGCTTCAGGCGGCTGTCAGCGCGACGGCGGATATTCCGATTCTCGGCACGTCGATTTCCCACTACGGCACGGCGCTGGAAATCAGCGACTGGAAGGGCTACACGGAAATCAACGTTTCCGGCACGAGCGACCTCGCCCCGCTGGACGGTCAGGCGAACATGATTGTGGAGCTGTTCCCGGAAGCAAAGACGGTTGCGCTGCTCTACTGCTCGGCGGAAGCGAACAGCGCTTATCAGATTGGCGTTGTGAAGGCGGAGCTGGAAGCGAAGGGCATCACCTGCAAGGAATACGCTTTCACCGACTCCAACGACGTTGCGTCCATGGCGCAGCAGGCGACTGAATGCGACGTGCTCTACATCCCGACGGACAACACCGCCGCTGCCTACAGCGAAACGATTGCCAACGTCGTCGTGCCAGCGAAAGTGCCGGTCATCGCGGGTGAGGAAGGCATTTGCCGCGGCTGCGGTGCCGCGACGCTGACCATCAGCTACTATGACCTCGGCTACAAGACCGGCGAAATGGCGTATGAAATCCTCGTGAACGGTGCGGATGTTTCCACCATGCCGATTGCTTTCGCGCCTCAGTTCACCAAGAAGTACAACGCCGCGATCTGCGAAGCGCTGGGCATCACCGTCCCGGACGACTACATCCCGATGGACTAATCAATCGATACATTTTGCGAAGCCATAGGGCATTTCGCCTTATGGCTTCGCTTGCGTTATAGTAGGAGGAAGATTCCGTGGAAATTATGAAGCTGCTCAACGCCTTGCCCGGCGCGGTTTCTCAGGGCGTCATATGGGGCATTATGGCCATTGGCGTCTACATTACTTACCGCATTCTGGACGTGGCGGACTTGACGGTGGACGGCTCCATCGCCACTGGCGGCGCGGTCGCGGCGATGCTCATCATCAGCGGCTGCAACGCGTGGGTGGCGCTGGTGGCGGCGTTCGTCGTCGGGATGCTGACGGGCTTGGTGACGGGCGTGTTTCACACATGGATGGGGATTCCTGCCATCCTATCGGGCATTCTGACGCAGCTTGCGCTCTATTCCATCAACCTTGGCATCATGAGCAACAAGGCGAACACGGCGGTGAATGCGAATAAGTATGACCTGCTGGTGTCCCTGCGCAACGTGCGCAATTTTTCGCTTGACAACCCAATTCTGCTGCTGCTCGTTATTACCGCGGCAGTGATTGCGCTGCTGTACTGGTTCTTCGGCACGGAGTATGGCTGTGCACTGCGCGCGACGGGCGCAAACGTCAACATGGCGCGCGCACAGGGCATCAACACCGGGCGCGCGAAGGTCGTCGGGCTGATGCTGTCCAACGGCTTGGTGGCGCTCTCCGGCGCGCTGCTGACGCAGTATCAGGGCTATGCGGATGTCAGCATGGGGCGCGGCGCGATTGTTATCGGCTTGGCGGCGGTTATCATCGGCGAAGTGCTGTTTGGCAAGATTTTCCGCAATTTTGCCACGAAGCTCATCGCCGTGTCCATCGGCGCCATCATCTACTACATCGTCATGCAGGTGGTGCTGTGGCTGGGTCTGCCCACGAACTACCTGAAGCTGCTCACGGCGCTGGTTGTGGCGATGTTCCTCGCCGTGCCGCACTGGAAGAGCCAGCTTTTTACCGCCCGCAGCGCTCGAAAGGGGGAGAAGCAGGATGCTTGATATCAATCATATTGCAAAGACCTTCAATCCCGGCTTGATTACCGAGAAGCGTGCATTGGCGGATGTTGACCTCCATCTGGCGGAAGGCGATTTCGTCACGATGATTGGCGGCAACGGCGCGGGCAAATCCACGACGCTCAACGCCGTCGCGGGCACGTTTATGGTGGATCGCGGCAGCATCGTCATTGATGGCGTGGATGTGACGCACCTGCCAGAATACAAGCGCGCGAAGTATCTCGGGCGCGTGTTCCAAGACCCGATGAACGGCACGGCGGCAACGATGAACATTGAGGAGAACCTCGCGCTGGCGTATCGCCGCGGGCAGGGCCGGACGCTCCGCTGGGGCATCACGGCGAAGGAACGCGACGAGTACCGCGAAAAGCTGGCGACGCTGGGACTGGGGCTGGAAAACCGCATGAGCAGCAAGGTTGGTCTGCTTTCCGGCGGACAGCGGCAGGCTGCTGATGGCGACCATCAAGCAGCCGAAACTCCTCCTGCTGGATGAGCACACTGCCGCCCTTGACCCTAAAACGGCGAAAAACGTGCTGACGCTGACGCAGAAAATCATTGCGGAAAATCACTTGACGGCCATGATGGTGACGCATAACATGAAAGACGCGCTGGAGTACGGCAACCGCACCATCATGATGCATGAGGGCAAAATCATCCTCGATATCGACGCGGAAACGAAGAAGCGCATTCACGTCGAAGACCTGCTGGTGATGTTTGAAAAAGCAAGCGGCAGCGAAATCAACAACGACCGGATGCTGCTGGGATAAAGCTGGGAATGAAAAGAATGCGGACGAGGTGAAAAAAGCGCCTCATCCGCATTCTTTTTGCCGAATATGAAAGAAAAAAACAGCATAAAAGCGAATGATATGCAGAATAAGGACAAATTATGACCATTTTTTCGCATAGAATTTACAATTCGCCATCGACAATTGGACGAAAATGTGATATACTGCTTTTTGTTCCTAAAGAATGGAACGAAACTTTCGCGGCGGCTCTCCGCAGCGAAAATATTCTGGAAAAGAAAGAGAGGAAAATGAACATGAAGAAGTTCCTTGCAATCATGATGGCGCTGTCCATGATGCTGTGCGCGTTTGCCGTGGCGGAAACCGCGAGTCCCGTTGCCAGCACGGTCGCCAGCCCTGTTGCCAGCCCCGTTGCGGATATGGTGGGCGACCCGGCGGATCTGCCGGCAATTGCGGCTGTGCTGAACGGCGGCAGCGAGGTCTATGTTCCCTCTGACAAGACGAACAAGACCCTGCAGGATGCCCTGAACGACGAGTTCACCGAGGGCGCGGGCTATGATTCCTTCGCTGTGCTGGATGTGGACGGCGACGGCAAGCTCGACGTGGTGCTGAATGTGACCGTGAACGGCGAAGTACTGGGCTATCTGGTGTTGACCGGCGCCGATGAAGTCATCTGTGCGTACGGCTTCTACTACCGCGCGATGATTGGCCTGAAGGAAGATGGCTCCTTCTCCTTCAGCAGCAGCGCGCTGGAATCCGGCGTGGCGACCTTCTACAAGGACGAGAACCGCGATGCGCAGTACAATGAGCTGGCGGAAAGCAAGCTGGATGAAAACGAAAACGTCGTCTATTTCGTGAACGGCGAAGCGGCGGATGAAGATGCCTTCACCGCGGTCATCAACGCGCAGAACGAAAAGGCGGATGTGACCTTTGTGCCCGCAACGGCGGAAAATCTGGCGCTCTACCTGACGATTGAATAATCAGCCCGTCCAAAGCAACCTCCCGACATGGATTGTGCCGGGAGGCTGTTTTTTTCTTCAAATCAATAGATAATCATCGAACGAAAACCAATTTTCGATACGAAACCGTTTTTTCGTAAAAGACAGCGAAAATCCGCCGAAAACTTGGCAGATATGGCATGAAAATATGGATAGACAGACAAATATCCATTGACAAAACGATTTCGCTGATGCTATAATTAAAAGGAAACTGCGGTCAAATACGCAGAAGAAAGGAACGATGGATATGAAGAAGCGGTTCCTGCACCTGTTCAGCCTGATGCTGGCGGTGCTGATGCTGATTCCCTGCGTAGGGTCGGCGGAAGAGGCAGAAGCGGTGGATAACGGCGTGATGCGCGAGGGCTTGACGGCGCTGGAGGCTACCCGCCTGATGGGCAACGGCATCAACCTCGGCAACACCCTGGAAGCCTGCGATAACAACGTCGGCATCAAGACGAACACGCCCCTTAGCTATGAGACGCACTGGGGTCAGCCGAAAACGACGCAGGCCATGATTGACGGCATGAAAGCGGCGGGCTTTGACACCATCCGCATTCCCGTGGCTTGGATGACCAACGCCACCCACCTCTACGAAGGCGACTACACCATCGACGCTGACTACATGGACCGCGTGGAGGAAGTTGTCCGCTATGCGCGCAAGGCAGGCATGTACGTCATCATCAATGACCATTGGGATGGCGGCTGGTATGGCATGTTCGGTTCGGAAAGCGCCGAAACCCGCGCACTGGCCATGGAAGCCTACAAGGGCATGTGGCAGCAGATTGCCGAACGCTTCCGTGATTACTCCGATTACCTGATTTTCGAGAGCGCAAACGAGGAGCTCGGCGGCCGCTTCGACGAGAATTCTCCGCTGTACTGCTCCGATTCCGTCGTTACCTACCTGACCGACGACGAGCGGTACGCGCTGACGAACGAAATCAACCAGACGTTTGTGGATGTCGTCCGCGCGACGGGCGGTAACAACGCGACCCGCTTCCTGCTGATTGCGGGTTACAGCACCGACATTAACCAGACCTGCGACGATCGCTTCCAGATGCCCAAGGACACCGCGGACAGCAAGCTGATGGTTTCTGTCCATTACTACGATCCGTGGTCGTACTGCGGCGCGTCCAGCGCGGCGAGCGCCACCAAGTGGGGCAAAGTGAGCGACTATGAGTACATGGATCAGCAGCTGGCAAAGATGACGAAATTCACCGAGGCGGGCTACGGCGTGGTCATCGGCGAATACGGCGCGCTGCCGTGCAGCGACGGGCTGAAGGACAACACGCTGGCGTACCACACGGCGTTCCTTGACGCCTGCACCAAGTACAACCTGACGAACTGCCTGTGGGATTGCAGCGGGCTGTACAAGCGCGTGTCCCAGACCTTCGCGGATGACGATATTCTGGCGATGTATCAGGAGAAGCGTCAGGCGAACGAAGAAGGTCAGGATTATGCGGATGTGCAGGCGGCTGCTGCGGCGGAAGCAGCGGCTGCTGCAGCGGAAGCCCCCGTGACCTTCCTGCAAGATGCCGTGGTCGTGGATGACCAGACCGCGCTGGCGTGGATTATGTGGAACGACGGCAGCTGGGCGCTCACCCACAGCGTCGGCGATACCTACAACGCGGATTCCATCTCCGAGGGACTTGTCGCGACCAACGCCATCATCACGGGCGAAGGCAAGTACACCGTCGGGCTGGATTTCACCGGCACGGCGCAGGGCTACTCCGCGTCCGTCGCGTTTGCCGCCATCGGCATCAGCAACGGCGAAGTGCTGTACCCGAACTACCTCGTTAACATCAAGGAAGTGCGCATCAACGGCGAAATCTACCGCCTGAAGGGCCGCGCCTACACGACCTCTGACGACAGCGTGTGCACGCGCGTGAATCTGTACAACGAATGGGTGACGAGCGTGCCCAAGACCGCGCGTCTGCCCGGCGGCAACCTCGCCGGCGCAACGCCGACCCCCATCAACCGCAACGATGCTGTCATCGCCGAAATCAAGACGATTGAAATCGACTTTGAGTATGTGCCGATGAACTAAGGCAAAAAGAAGCCCGAATCAGCGATGGTTCGGGCTTCTTTGAATGCGGATGATTTCACTTCCTATAATTGCGCGCTTTGTCGCAGAGGGTTTCGCGTCCGCAGACGCGGCTGGAGCAGCAAAAAAGACATGCCTGATATTGAATATCAAGCACGTCTTTCGCTGCAACAAGCGACAATCACCCCAGATACTGCACCGCCAAAATCACCACGCCCAGCACCACCAAAACCACGCCGACCACCCGGTTGAGCGTCTCCGGCTTCGATTTGTTCGCAATTTTCGCGGCAATCTGCGCGAACAGCAGCGTGAACGCCATGCACAGCGCCAGTGTCCAGCCGTCCGGCAATCCGCCGATGGTGAAGTGGCTGACCGCACCCGTCAGCGCCGTGAACGCCATGATGAACACGCTTGTGCCAACGGCGGTTTTCAGCTCGTAGCCCATGACGGAGGTCAGAATCAGCAGCATCATCATGCCGCCGCCCGCGCCGACGAAGCCGCAAATCATGCCGATGAACGCGCCGCAGACAATCGACTGCACCATGCGCTTCTTTTTGCTCACGTTCTGCATGGCTTCGCGCGTCGTCATCACCGGGCGGATGATGAACTTGATGCCCAGCAGCATCGTCATCAATACGCTGAAGCTGCCCATCGTTCGGCTCGGCACAAGGCTTGCGACGTAGCTGCCTACGACCGTGAACGCCAGCACCGCCGCCATCATCAGCAAGCCGTTGCGAATGTCGAGATTCTTGTTTTTGCCGTATGTCCACGCGCTTGCGGCACTCGCCAGCACGTCGCTCGCCAGCGCAATGCCGACCGCCTCATACGGCTCCATGCCCAAGAACGTAATCAGCATCGGGCTGATGACCGCCGCGGCGCTCATGCCCGCGAATCCCGTGCCTAAGCCAGCGCCTAAGCCCGCCAGCAGGCATACCAGTACTTTTTCCACCATGAGGAAAGCCTTCCTTCTGTCGATTCTTATGCACATTGTAGCGGATTCGTGTGTACTCAGCATGAACATTGCGGACGAAAATGCAAAATTCGCGCATCAGGCGAAAATCAGCCGCTGATGGCTGGAAAATTCCGCAAGAAGCCGCGAAACCGCTTGTGCAAACGCGCATTTCGGGCTATACTACCCTCATCAGCAGAAGGAGGATAAGCATCATGTGTACCGCGATTCGCTTGACCACGCGCGACCACTATTTCGGCAGAAACCTTGACTTGGAGTACAGCTATCTGGAGACCGTCGCCATCACGCCGCGGCGCTATCCGTTCCATTTCCGCCACGAGGGGACGAACAGCGACCATTTCGCCATGATTGGCATGGCGTTCGTCGTTGGCGGAATGCCCTTATATTATGAAGCGACGAACGAGAAGGGCTTGAGCATGGCGGGGCTGAACTTCCCCGCGAGTGCCGTGTATCACGACGTGAAGCCGGATTGCGCGAACATCGCCAGCTTTGAACTGATTCCGTACATTCTGGGGCAGTGCGAAAGCGTTCAAGAGGCGAAAACGCTGCTCCAGCGCCTGAACATCACCCGCGACGGCTTCAGCGAGCAGCTCCCGCCGTCGCCGCTGCACTGGATGATTGACGACCGCGAAGGCTGCATCGTCGTCGAGTCGATGGGGGGCGGGGCGGACCGACGCTCTCC
>OGQO01003291.1_pt1 | contig 11324 bp, 6 predicted proteins | sample 1553241 | NCBI WGS metagenome assembly OGQO01 (sample SAMEA2579933, study PRJEB22360) | human gut metagenome | biome: human gut; feature: human-associated habitat; material: faeces | place: Denmark | collected 2008/2010
CATGAAAACTGATGATATAATAATTGAAACTCCGACAGAAGAACCCACCATAGATGTAGGGTACCCTGACGGACTCGACAGTGCAAAAAAATTTGACAGCACAATAGCAAGCAAATATGCTGTGCTTATTGACCTTGACAGCAACAGCGTCATCGCACAGCGTGATGCGGATAAAAAAATGTATCCTGCATCAATGACAAAAATCATGACGCTTATCGTGGCTGTTGAAAACATGAAATCGCTTGATGATAAATTTACCATGACATTTGATATTCTGTATCCGCTTGTTGAAGCTGATGCATCCCGTGCAGGATTTGAAGAAAATGAAACCATAACCATAAAGGATATGCTGTACGGTGCTGTATTGCCTTCGGGAGCCGATGCAACAGTCGGGCTTGCAACCGCAATAAGCGGCTCTGAGGACAAATTTGTTGACCTTATGAATGAAAAAGCAAAGGAACTCGGACTGCATAACACTCATTTTACCAATACAAGCGGTCTGCACGACGAAAATCATTATAGTACAGCTCTTGACATGGCTGTCATACTCAATTATGCAATACAGAATGATATTTGCCGTGAGGTGCTCTCAACTTATCAGTATACCACTTCAAAAACAAAGGAACACCCGGAGGGCATTCCTTTGGAAAGCACTATGTTCAGCAGAATGTATGGTGACGAGGTAGAAAACGTCACTATAGAAGGAGGAAAAACAGGTTATACTGATGAAGCACAGCACTGCATCGCAACCTTTGCGGTCAAATCCGGTCATGAATATATTGCCGTTGCCGCAAAGGAAGACGATAAATGGGGTTCAGTTTATGATATTTTCGATATCTACGAAAAATATCTTCCTTAATTGAAATTTACTTCCTGTTCTGATGTAAAAGATGCAATATCTGCTGATTTAAACTCTTTGTCTGAAACAGCATAAACGTAATCATCTATTATAACTGCTCTTCTTAATTCCGCTGAAAATGATTTTATCTGTCCCTTTGAAACGAACTGACCATTTTCAAATGAATAAAAAGTATAGCTGTATTCTTCATCGCTGCCTTCATTACTGTAATTATATTCCGTCACCGGGAAACCTATGATATTCCTTTCGCTGTCTATGAGAAGTGCCTTGCGTTCCCAGCAGGCTTCGGAATAATAGAAACTGTCATCTTTATCAATCATCTCAAATGAAGAAACTGCTTTCAGATTTTCAGGATCGCTGTTGTCAAACATTGTAAGCTTCAGTCCCTGTTCAGACCCGTTTTCATCTGCACTTATGCCAAATCCAAGCAGCAGTCCGTCAGACCATTTCTGCATATATGTGCTGTATCCTGTGATTTTGAACTCATCAAGTGCAACAGGATTTTTCGGATCACTCAGATCAAAAGCATAAAGCGGATCGGTCTGCATATAAGTTACAACATATGCTTTGTCGCCGTTAAAATTCACAGACTTTATAGTTTCACCGTTTCCGAAATCGCTTACAGATCCTACAACATTCATGTCCATATCCATAACATAAATATAATTTTTTATATTTGACTGCTGATATTCTGTTATATCATACTCAGCATCACCCATAACAACATATTTTTCATGTGTTGCGGCAATTCTGAAAAATCCGTTATATTCGCTCATTGAGAACTGATCATTTACATAACCCTCAATTTTACCCTCTGCCATCGGTGAAACTGTTCCATTGTCTATTGCAAATCTGGTTATTTTTGTGCTTTGATTGTAATTTTCATCATAAGAATTTTCTGTAATATAAATATTATCTGATGAACAGTATACATACGATGCACTTCCTGCAACTGACTTTACATCAACAGGCGAATATGGTGTCTGGCTGTTAAGGTCAAATCCGGCGGTATTTGTGTACGATACATAATCGGCACATTCATCAACAGGCTGTTCCGGAACGACTATACACTCCGCACTGACATAAGTTTCTTTATCATTAACGCTGTATTTAGGAACGTAAAGGTCAATATCATCTTCGGAAACGGTTCTGTCTGAAAGATATTTTTCATCGTCTGAAATCAGATAAAGATAACCGTCACTCGTAAGGCGGACATCATTATAAGTACCTTCCTGAATGTAATTCCCGATAAGGTTCATATTGTTCTGCGGATCATAAATGGAAATTTTTGTGTCACTTCCGTAAATTCTGAAGCAATCAATCTGTGCATCCTGTGTATCATTATCCTCTGTCTGAGAACTGTATGCAGATATAACAACAAGGCGGCCATTATACAAATATATATCTTCAATATAATCGGAATCGCTTAACACTATCTGTGAGTTACTCAGAAACTGACCATTGTCAACACTTGCATAGTTTATTTTATTATCAGCTGCATAATAAATCATCTTACCGTCTGTTTTAACAATATCAGCCTCAAGAACACCGTCCTCCTGATTGAAGGTATCTGAATAATGGTCAGCTCCGACTGCATCTGAAACATCTGCTAAACTATCTATTTCCTCTGTCATAATCAGACCTTTATCAGTTTCACCATACGTAGATATGCCATTATTCTTGGGAGTTTCTCCGCCAAATATCATATCTTTGAAACTCTTACCGGATTTGAGTTCCGATAACTTAAAATAATTATACACTTCGCCGTATCCTGTGGCGTAAAGTTCCAGCTGACTTTCATTCTTGCAGTCATGGAATGTATGGGTATCCATATAAAGTTTTGAACCGATTCCTGTAATAAGTGCCAGTGCCGCCGCAATAGGAATTATTTTTGTAACCTTTCTTTTTATTGCAGTTCTGCGTTGCTTCTGAACCGCAAACTTATCGAGCATTGTCTTTATATTTTCAGGCTCAAGTTCGCTTGGTATTTCCGCTGACTGCATTATATCTTTAATTTTGTCATCATTATATTTATCGCTCATTTTGCTGCTCCTTTCACAGAGTAAGGCTGAGTCTCAGCTCATTTTTTATTCTTGAAAGCTTCGATCTTATTGTTGATGCCTTTATCCCATATATTTTCGCAATTTCCTCGCTCGTGTATCCTCCCAGAACGGACAGCGAAAGAATTCCCCTTGATTCATCATCAAGATTATCAAGCGCCTCTTTAAGCTCACTGGATTCAAAATCAAATTCGGAAAATGTAATCTTATCAATTGCTTCTTCATCATCGTCTGACAGATTTTTGTTATAGTATTCTTTCTGTTTCTTCCTGATTTTTGCAAAAAGTATTTTCATAATCCAGCTTTTGAACGCTTCTTCATTTTTCAGTTTTCCGATTGTGGAAAATGCGTCTATAACTGCTTCACTTACAATGTCATAAGCGTCATGCTGATTTCTGAGATTATACAAAGCCGCATGATACATATCCTTATATACTATGGAATAAAGTCTTGAGAACGCCTCAGTATCCCCTTTTCTTGCAAGTCTTACATCGTTTTGAAAATCCTTCATAATTCCCTCCTTTGAATCGATTCATAATATAGGTGTCAGATTTCCGGCAAATTGTTGCATAAGATTTTTATTTTTGTCAATTTCTACAATTACAGAGCCTTTTATTGTTAAGTTTTAACAAATAATTTACGGTATTTTATTATCAGTTGAAAAATCCCCAAAAAAGTGTATAATATATTTATAGCTTAAAATTTATGGAGGTATTTATGAACAACGCTTTAAAACCTGCTGATATACTTGTTCCAAAGGAATCTGTCGATATGGAAAAATGGGCTGTTATTGCCTGTGACCAGTATACCAGTGAACCTGAATACTGGAACAAGACTGCTGAAATCGTGGGTAATGATTACTCACCTCTCAACATGATTCTTCCTGAAATATATCTGGAGGATTCTGACGTTTCGGACAGGATCAGCAATATACATAACACAATGGAAAAATATCTTTCAGAAAATATCTTTGATGAATACAAGGATTCCATGATATATGTTGAAAGAATTCAGAGCAATGGCATTTTAAGAGCAGGTATTATTGGAAAAATTGACCTTGAGGAATATGACTTCAATAAGGGCAGCACTTCACAGGTTCGTGCAACAGAAGCAACTGTTATTGAGAGAATTCCACCAAGAATCAAGGTAAGAGACGGTGCTCCGCTTGAATTGCCACACATTATGATTCTTATAGATGATGATAAAAAGACAGTTATCGAACCGCTTGAATCCCAGAAAAAAGATATGAAAAAATTATATGATTTCAATCTTATGCAGGGCGGCGGAAAGATAAGCGGATATCTCATTGACAATAAAAAATGTGCTAATATTATCAGCTCACTTAATAAGCTCGGCAATGCTGAAAGTTTCAAGGAAAAATATGGCAGTGACAACGTTCTCCTTTATGCAATGGGTGACGGAAATCATTCTCTTGCAACTGCAAAGGAATTTTACGAGCAGCTGAAAAGAAACAATCCTGACAAGGATTTTTCAAATCACCCTGCAAGATACGCTCTGGCTGAAATTGTTAATCTTCATAGTCCTGCACTGGATTTTGAAGCAATTCACAGAATCGTTACAGGAACAGACGTTGCAAAACTTACAGACGCTCTTTACAGCGAATTGAAGCTTTCTGATGAACCGTCTGAGCAGTCATTCAGAATTGTTTTAAACGGCAAGGAAAAGAATGTGTTTATTCACAATCAGACATCTAACCTTACTGTCGGAAGCCTTCAGAATTTCATTGACAAATACCTTTCAGAAAACAAGGGTAAAGTTGATTATATTCATGGAACTGACGTTGTTACAAAGCTTTCTGAAAATGAAAACTCAATTGGATTTATTCTTCCGGATATGGGCAAGGAACAGCTTTTCCCGACTGTCATCAAAGATGGTGCACTTCCAAGAAAAACGTTCTCTATGGGTCATGCAGAAGACAAACGCTACTATATTGAATGCAGAAAAATCAAATAAAAAATTTGTCCGCCTTTTTATCAGGCGGACTTTTTGTTTTTAGTTTTTATGGAACATTTCATCAAACACATTCAGTTCTACCGGTTTTGAATAATAATATCCCTGTGCGACATTACATCCGCATTCAAGAAGATATTCAGCCTGTTCTTTGGTTTCAACACCCTCGGCAACAGTATTTATTCCGATATCGTTTGAAAGGCTGATAGTATGCAGAATTATTTTTTTGCCCTTATCTGTAATCATAGTTTCATTAAGAAAATTTCTGTCAATTTTCAGTATATCAAACGGAGTGTTTTTCAGCATATTCAGTGACGAAAATCCCGAGCCAAAATCGTCCATAAGTAACGTATAATCAGCTTTCTTCAGCTGATTCAGCGTTTCAATCAGATGGTTCTGATCATCATAATAAACAGTTTCTGTTATTTCAAGTTCCAGATATTTTTTGTCAATCTTATATTTTTCTACCAGAGAATCCAGAATCTCTATCAGTTTAGGATTTCCGACATTTACCCTTGAAACATTCACCGAAATCGGAACCGGAGTCTGTCCGCTGTCTATCCATTTGCGGATTTCTATGCACGCCTGTTCCCAGATATACTTATCAAGATTCACAATAAAACCATTTTTTTCAAAAAGCGGTATAAATTTATCAGGCATTATCAGCCCTTTTTTCGGGTGAACCCACCTGACAAGAGCCTCTGCACCAATTATTTCAGATGTGGATATATTATATTTCGGCTGAAGGTACATTGAAAACTGTCCGTTTTTCAATGCATAGCCCATTTCATTTTCTATATATTTATCTTCCAGTATGCGGTTTTTGATTTTTTCAGTATAAAAAGCATAATCTACAATGCGGTTGCCTTTTACAGTCTTTTTTGCCATGTTTGCATAATCGCATATAAGTCTTGGCGGAAGGCTTCTGTCTCTGATTTTATGTATTCCAAAGGACAGCGAAACAGGAACATTTTTATAAAGTGAGGTTTTACTGCTTATCTGTTTTACCATTTCAATCAGCTCTTCTTCTGAATCATATTCGGTAAATATTCCGAAAAAATCGCTCATAAAACGACAGATAACAGCACCGGTTTCCTTAAAAATATTCCGCATATTAAATGCAATAAATTCCAGAACTTCATCTGCAAAATCAAAACCATAAAGTTCATTTACTATTTTAAATTTTTCGATATCAAATAAAATCAGTGCATACTTTTTTTCATTATCCTCTGCAACAGCATTTTTTACCATACGGCAGAATGTCACACCGTCATACAGTCCGGTAAGCTTATCATACTGCTCATTCAGTTCGCCGTCGGATGCACTGCCGCCGGATATTTCATCAAAAGGCTTTGCAGTTGCAATAACGCAGCACACGCTTCCTCCTGCATCATAAACTGCGGAAAAATGCACGTCACACCAGAAATAACGGTCATTATTACTTTTAAAACGAACCTTTGCATAGCTTGTTCCGTTTTCAATAGTACGTCCCACAGCAGAGCCGAAAATATCCTTATCCTCTTCAAAAATCAAATCAGATTCTATATAATCTTCATAAGATAAATTATTATTCTGCTCAGAAAGAAAATTATTTTGAAGATTTGAAAATATCTTTACGCCATTGTCATTTATATTCATCTCAATAATCATGACATCAGCATATGACGTAACCGATTTATATTTTTGCTCTATAAGCCCGTATTTAAAATCTATCTTTTCCTTTTTGTCAAAATAGTCAGTTTTCATGGAAATTGCTTCATTGCGGCTTGAAGTCAGATCAAGAAGCATAACCATAAATGAATAGTCATTTATAGCAACCATTTCAAGGTAACACCATCTGTATTTTCCATACAAATCCCTTACCCTTATCTCTACCTTATACTTTTTGTTTTTGAATAGATTTATATTTTCAATACATGATATATCATCAGGATAAAGAATTTTCTGAAATTTTTCCGAAATACTGGTAAATTCTTCACTTTCGTTTATATTAAAAAAAGAATCTGATTTCTTAATAACCTTCAATGAATTAGTTTTATGGTTGACATACAAGACCTCATCAAAGGAATCGAGCATCTGTCCAAGGACATACCCGCTGTCAATACCAAAATCCGTAAAATTTAAAGATCCCATTTATGTCACCCCACTTGTACTATATATAAATATAATACATTATTTGGGGATAAAAGTCAATATTTTGCTTATATTTTAAGTGCTTATCTTCATATTTTTGTGCATAATCAATAATAAAATTGTACTTTTTTGATTATGAATTACATATACTTTTGGATACTGTCAGGATATTTTTTCAATTGCAGTAATATTTCCACTCAGGTCTTCATAATACCCTACATTTCCGCTTGAAAGCATACCGCTGTCAGCATAATCTGTATCAATAATGAATTCAACCACATTTCCGGAATTATCACCCGTCGGCACAAAACAACAGGTTGCATCTGTATGATAATCAGACTTGACATCAGACACAATTGCTGTAAAGCTGTATCCGCTGTCAAGATAAATTATAAACCTTTCACCGCAGCCACCAGTAATTCCCGTTCCAAGTGCAACACAGTAATCATCACCTATGCGCCTTAGTCCCCTGTCATCTGTATATGCCTGCTGTTGCAATTCATACTGAACCGATGTGGTATCAGTTATGCAGCGATAATCCATATAAGCTTTAAATGAACTGTCAAATCCACTGTCAAACATATTGTAAGACTCTGCATATTCATCAACGGTTTCTTCGGCAGTATCATCTTCTGTTTCAGTATCTGTTTCAGTAATTTCCTGTTCCTCCGGATACTTCTCATCAGATTCATCTTCCTGTATTTCCTCTTCTGGTGCAGCATCACTGCTGACAGTTTCCTCTTTTTCTGCTGTAACTTCCTCATTACAAAAACTATCCGCTGTATACTGCACATCTGTCGGCTCAACAGACGGTGCAATAAGAATTATTGATGACAAAATTCCCACAAATAGATTATACGCAAATAAAATAAGAATCGCCTCCATTAAATAGATACTTGGCATATATTTCCTATTTTATTCACGAGTTTTAAAAATTATGCATTACAGTTTAGTTAAAGTTTATTGACAAAAAGAAAAATCCCCGAAACAAATCGGGGATTTTATATCTCATATTATATTATTTCTGAGGACCAAGGTCATCCTGTGTGAATATTCCAAGAACCTTCTGAATAATAGCCTGTGAGTCGCTCAGGTTGATTACTTCGTCATAGCTTGCATCAGCCTGTGCATAAGCTCTGTTATCATCTTCGTGAGTCAGAGGATATTCTTCTGTACTCAGGAGATATTTGTTAAGAAGTACAACGTCTGTAGCACCAACGAATTTATCAAGGTCAACGTCTCCGTAGAGAAGAGTTGCAGGATCATGTGATCCACTTGGAATTGTAGCGTCTGTTGAAGTTGTATCTGTTGGATCAGTTGTGTCAGTTGCCTTAGCCTTAACAGTTACCTTAACGTCAACTGTCTGATCGCCAACCTTAACTGTGATTGTAGCTGAACCTTCGCCAACAGCCTTTACCTTACCGTTTGAATCAACTGTAGCTACTGAATCATCACTTGTTTTAAATGTAGCATCAGCCTTTTCGCCATTAACCTTTGGTTCGAGAGTTTCTTCGTCGCCAACTTCCATGTCAAGTGACTTAGGAGTTACAACGAGCTTATCAGATGTTGAAGCATCAGCTGCTTCATCCTGAAGGAATGAAACAACCCAAGCAAATGGAGCGTTCCAGTTGATTGTAACTTCGTTTGTTGACCAAGCTTCGATTGAGTCAACGTAGCATCTTTCTGACGGGTTGCCTTTTGCACCAGGAACGAATCCGAGAGCACGAACGTATGGATCCTGAAGACCTGCGTTAGCACCACCAGACATTACACCGTCCGGAGCCATAGGCAATGTCTTATCAAGTTCGTTAGACCAGTATCTGTGGTGTGGTCTGCTGATTGAGTATGAACCATAACCTGTTACATATGATACTGAAAGTGGGTTACAACCGAAGAGATAGTCCATAGCTGTTGTTACACCGTTCATGTACTTAACATCATCAGTAATATCATAAGCATAAGCCATAACCATTGCGTTGTTTACAACGAATGAGTTAGAACCCCATTCAAAACCGTCGATTACTGTATCAGCAGGGAGGTTTACAGGGTCAGTATACTGTGTTCCAACATATGGAATACCATATCCCTGTTTGTCTTCTGTACTGATATATGTATCAGCAGCAGACTGAATAGAATCTTCAATAGACTTCTTGTTGTCAGCTGTCAGGTTTGTGAGCTTATCATTGCCTTCATTCAGATAAAGTGTAAGTGAACCGCATGATGCAGTATTACCCCAGTTGAATGAGCTCAATGAACCCTTGTTTTCGCCGCCTTCGAGGTATGTAACAACCTTGAATGCATCTGAATATTTACTCAAATCGTTATAGTATGTAGCATCACCTGTTGTTGCATAAAGTTCACAAGCTGCCCAGTATGCGTCATCCTTGATGTTTGTATCACCGTAAGCACCGCCACCGATTGCCTGATCCATTGGTGCGTAAAGCGGCTGACCATTACCGTCTGCTCCAGCCTTGGAAGCATTATATTCACCAGTTTCCTTATATGCCTTAAGGAATGCTTCATAACTTGTCTTAGCAGCTTCAAGATATTTAGCAGCCTTGTCATTATCTACACCCTGCCACAGACGTGCAGCCTGTGCAGCACAAGCAACAAAGTTAAGTGTAGCTGCAAGCGTTGGAGGCTTAACAATTCTGACTGTTCCCCATTCGGATTCATAGTCATAAGGTCTTGTTGCAAGTCCTGTCCACTTGTGGTCATGCAGTTTGTGATATACAAGACCTGCATATTTGCCCCATGTAGGTTCGTCAGACTTAACAACCATTTCCATCATCCAGTCAAGTTCAACTGCTGCTTCATCAAGAATATCAGGAACCTTGTTACCATTTTCAGGAATTACAACTGCACCGGAGTTATCAGCAAACTTATCTTCTGTACCCTGCGCAACTGTTCTTTCGTACATATTCTGAAGAGTCCATACTGAAATACCGCCGTTAACAACGTATTTACCATGGTCACCGGCATCGTACCAACCGCCTGTAGCAGTTATGTCAGATGACTTATATGTACCTGTTGCTTCATCCTTGCTTGCATATGTCTGAATCCATTTTTTCTGAACAGCAGCCTTATCTGTCTTATGACCACCAACGTGAGCCAGTGAAGACTTATCACCTGATGTGATGTATGCTGATTCAATATCAATACCTGAACGGTTCTGATAGTAATAGTTCAGAGCATTTGTGAGCATATTATGGCTTGTATCTGTGTAGATATTGTCACCGATATTGAATGAGAATGACTTCCAGTCACCAACTTCAATGTGGTATCTGCCAGGTGTTGTAAGTTCAGTAAAGTCAATTTTGTGAACAGTATCACCTGAATCTCCATCCTTGCCCTTTGGATTTGTCTTGCCTTCATATGCAACTTCATTTGTTGTATCGTTAATAACCTTAAAGTCATATGCTGAATCAGAAAGGTCAATTGTTGAAGCATTGTGTGTAATATCACCCTTGTTATCGCCGAGTGTAGCAACCTTTGAAAGATTTGAATAATAACCGATCTGGTTTACAGAGATGAAGTTATTTTCAAGACCGCTGTCGTCACGTCTCATAACGCCGAGCTTCTTCAAATCGTCCTGATTTGCATCATCTGCATCACTTGTCTGGTCAATGATAGACATATTATCAAACCAGATTTCATCGCCGTTCTTACTGTTTTCACCTGAATTAGTTGTAGGACCACCTACTGCGTAATGGAATGCCCATTCAACGCCTTCGAGGTCTCTTGTACAGTTAAATGTTGAAGTAAATGTCTGCATAGATGTTGTAAGTTCAACAGCCTTTGCATTACCCCAGTCACCGCCCATGTGTGGACCCTGACCGCCGGATACCCAGTATTCTTCATCGCCCTTGATGTTACCGATCTTTGTATAAACCTTAACGCCCTGACGTGAAGCCTTTGCAGACCATGATACCTTGTAAGTATGACCAGACTTGAAGTTCAGATTTCTGTGTCTTGTCTGAAGATCCCATCTGTCTCCGTCGCCGCCCTTAGCATTTACAATCGTAACATGGAACATTCCGTTGTCAAGATTAAATGTCTGCTTTGCAGGGTTTGTTTCACATGTGTGCCAAGGCAGAGCCTTGTAATCGAAGTTTGATTCACCCAGTATTTCACCAGCTGAAACAGACATTGGAGCAACTGTAGCAACAGTTGTTGTCAGCATTGCAGCAGCCATAAAACTTGCTGTAATAGCCTTTGTAATTTTGTTATGCATTGCATACCCTCCCTAAAAATTTAAGACAAAAATGTTTGTGCGATCCCTCGCATAATTTACATAATAT
>OGQO01003304.1_pt1 | contig 11292 bp, 10 predicted proteins | sample 1553241 | NCBI WGS metagenome assembly OGQO01 (sample SAMEA2579933, study PRJEB22360) | human gut metagenome | biome: human gut; feature: human-associated habitat; material: faeces | place: Denmark | collected 2008/2010
GTAGTTGTGAAGCCCTCCATTTTCCACACAAGCACGTCAAGTCCTGACGGGTGATGAAAAACGCTGTAGCTCTCGCCCAGTCGCTCGCTCTTTACGATCTCCTTATTCATCACAGTCCTCCTCTTCCTCGCCTCTGATAACGAAAACAGTATCAGGCTTAAAAGTCTTTGCACAGCTTATTATGTCCTCACGAGTAAGCTTTGCTATCCGCTCGTTTATCTCCTCAGGAGTGAAAGCTGTGTTTCGTGTGTTCTGCGCTGCATACCAACCCATGATATCATATATGCTGTCATAATTTGACTTAGCCACCGCATAGAGATTTCTTTGTGTTTTCAAGCTCCTCTTCTGTGAAGTCGCCATTACATATGGCTTCGAGCTGTTCTTCGATAGCTTTTTTTGCCTTTTCTATGTTACAGCTTTCAACGCCACTATCAATAAAAAGAGTGCCCTTTCTGTCGGCATATGCAGAGGAACAATAATAACAAAGACTCATCTTTTCTCTTACGTTTGCAAAAAGCTTTGAAAACGGCGTTGCTCCGAGAAGCATACAGAAAAGCTTTGCGGTGTAGATATCCTCATAATCAGACTTGAATGCCATGACCATTTTGCTTTGGCTTACCTGCATTTTAAGCTCTCTATAAACAGGCTCTGCCTTTGCAGGTGAATTGTGTCTGTAGTCTATCTTCTCCACAGGTGAAACTCTTACAAGAGCAGCCATTTCATCTCTTATAAGCTTTTCCGCAGCAGCCGTGTTTCCACCGCCTGATATGGTTATCTCTATCTTTGCACTTTCAAGAAGCTTTTTGTGTTGTCTTAACAAATCCTCCTGAGTTATGTTCTCAGCAAGCTCCACAGTTCCAATTGCAGACACAGCCGCAGGCTCGCCCTCAAATATGACCTTTTTCGCCTGCAAAAGTGCATAGCCACGCTTGTCATTGACAGTGGCAACAATAGCGTCGATAAGCTCCTGCTTTCTCAAAGTAAAATACTTCTCACAGAACTTTCCGTCAACAAGGTGAGGTCTGAGCAGACAGTTCAAAAGCTGTCTTACCACCTGAACGGATATTACCTCGCCGTCTATAGTATAATCGTCGCCGATAAAGCTCGCAGACAGTCCCACAGACTGATAATCGCCTATAGTGCCGCAGTTAGTACCTATGCTCGAACCATACAGCCCGGTGAGTGTAGATGTAAGCTTTGTTCGTGAAGGTATCTCCGCATTCGATGTCACAAGCACTGTTTGAAGCATTGCATTTACGCAGGCTGTTTTTTCGTCCAGCGGTGAGATAAACGCTATCTTCACACAGTTCGACTTGAATTTCTTGTCATATATTCTTGTAAGAGATATCCCTCTGCCGAGTTCTTCCCTACTATAAGATACAGCCATTTGATTACTCCTTCAAGCGTTTTCACGCTAAAATTTTTCGTGATAACACGATAATAATATAGTATAGTATATCACATTCCTGTGCAGATTTCCATACTTTTCACAAGAATTTCATAAATGCACTTATTCTATTACCGTATAAATGAAATTTTCCCAGTGAAGCATTGTTCCCTCGTCTGTTTCGTCAGGCAAAAGCGCTCTTGCCATTAGAAGATCCTCGCCTGTGTCCACATTGAGAAGATGTGCATAATCGCCGTCAATTTTTGTTACCTTATATGTTCTTGGCTCCATTTTTATTCTCCTTTTCTGTCCATAAATACCACGTTTTCAGCACCCAGTCTGTTTTCAAGTTCGACGAGCAGTTCAGGACACATTTTCACAGCATGAACAGACTTTATGCCTGTCATTTTGCGTATATCGCTGAAAAATACCGCAAACTTTGAACCAGTCTGTGCTCTGTATTTCTCGGCTATAGTTCTAACAGCCTTTATGCCCTCTGCATCTCTTGAAACAAGCCTTACGCAAATATCCCTATGAAGCTGTAATGAGCAAAATCTATCGACAGGCTCGAGCATATCCGCAAGTATCTTAGGTTCTTCTTCTTCTTTGCATGATATCTTGCCTTTGATGTGTAGAAGCGCTCTGTCTTTTATAAGGCCTCCCATGGTCTGAAAAACTGACGGAAAAACCACTATCTCTAATGTTCCGAACTTGTCTTCAAGCTCCACAAAACACATCATATCGCCTTTTTTGGTCTTTAGCATTTTTCTGCCCCTGACCATTCCTGCATAGTCTACTTCCGCCCCATCAGCGAAACGTTTATCAGCCATTCCGCCCTCGTCTGTACAGGCTTTTATGAGCTGTGCAGAGGTGACGCACCTTGCGGCTGAAATCACACACTCAAAGTGGTCTATAGGGTGGGCGGATATATACATACCAAGAGCTTCATGCTCAAATTCAAGAAGCTGCTGTTCGTCAAACTCGCCGCAGCGTTCTATCTTCTTTTCCATTGGCAAAGCAGCACCCATGCCAAACAAGTCAAGTTGACCCTCAATCACACTTCCGTCTGACCGAGTTACGCTTTTCATTATGTCCTCGCAAGCATTGAGATGTTCACGTCTGGTGTATCCAAAACCGTCAAAAGCTCCACTCTTTATAAGTGCTTCCACTGTTCTCAGGTGGATATCTCTGCCCGAAACTCGTGTACAAAAGTCTTGAAGCGAACGAAACGCTCCACCTGATTTACGCTCAGAAACTATTCTGTCGATAGCCCCCTCACCAAGCGACTTAACCGCAAGAAGTGCAAAGCGTATTCCCTCAGGCTCTGCCACAAAACCGCTTTCGCTCTTATTTATATCCAGCGGCAAAACTTTAACGCCACTTTTGCCAACATCTGCGATATATCCATAAAGCTTATCGGTGCTGTCAAGAAGCGTGATAGTCATAAGTGCCGCCATGTATTCTTTATAGAAATGACATTTTAAATACGCTGTCTGATATGCGATAGTTGCATAAGCCGCCGCATGAGATTTGTTAAAGGCATAGCTTGCAAAAGAGGTCATTTCGTCAAATATCTCATTGGCAACATTAGCGGGCACACCGTTTGCCACTGCACCACAGCACTGCCCTTTCTCACCGTAGATAAACGCTTTTCGCTCGTTTTCCAAAACAGCCGCTTTCTTTTTAGCCATTGCTCGCCTTACGATATCCGCTCTGCCGTATGAATATCCTGCGAGCGTGCGGAATATCTGCATTACCTGCTCCTGATAAACTATACAGCCGTATGTCACTTCAAGTATGCCTTTGAGCAATGGGTGCTTATACACTATCCTGTCAGGTTCATGGCGGTTTCGGATATATGTTGGGATCGAGTCCATAGGTCCTGGGCGGTAAAGGGAGATAACAGCGATAAGGTCCTCTAATCTTTCAGGGCGAAGCTTCATGACAGTTGCAGTCATTCCTGCACTTTCAAACTGGAAAACGCCCTCCGTTTTGCCCTGTGACAGCATTTCATATACCTTCTTGTCATCAAGAGGTATCTTCTCCAAGTCAAAATCAGGGTGAGTTTCTATCACCTGCTTTCGGCAGTGGTCTATAATGGTAAGGTTGCGGAGTCCGAGAAAATCAATTTTAAGAAGTCCCAATCGTTCAAGCACTGTCATTGTATACTGTGTGGAAACTTGTCCGTCACGAGAATAGAGAGGAACGTAAAAGTCAACCGGCTCTTTTGTGATAACAACGCCTGCTGCGTGGGTAGATACATTTCGTGGCATACCCTCCACGCTCATGGCAATATCAAGAAGTTGTCGTATCTTCATATCAGTCCTATAAAGGGAACTAAGCTCAGGTATATTCTCTATGGAATATTTAAGTGGCTGACCTCTAGGTATTTTCTTTGCAAGCATATCTCCGGTCTGATAAGGCAGACCCATTGCTCTTGCCACATCTCTCACTGCCTGCTTTGCCGCAAGCGTGCCAAAGGTCGCAATCTGCGCCACATGGTCAGAGCCGTATTTCTCCACAACGTAATCAATAACACGCTGTCTGCCTTCCATGCAGAAATCTATATCAAAGTCAGGCATGGAAACTCTTTCGGGATTGAGAAAACGTTCAAAAAGCAGATCATATTTCAGCGGGTCTATACCCGTTATGCCTATGCAATAAGCACACAGACTTCCTGCACCTGAACCACGTCCGCAGCCAACAGGTATACCGTGGGTCTTTGCATAGTGAACAAAATCCCACACGATGAGATAATAGTCAGTATATCCCATTCTCGTTATAACGTCAAGCTCATAGTCAACACGTTTCAAAGCCTCTTTTGTAGGATTTTCATAACGTTTATAAAGCCCTTTTATGCACATATCACGAAGAAACTTTTCGTTATCTGAAACACCGTCTATATGGAAATACGGAAGCTTTGTTTTGCCAAACTCAAAGCTTACATTACATCTGTCAGCTATCTTTACTGTATTCTCCAGCGACTCAGGCTGAGAGGGAAAAAGCTCCGCCATTTCTTCTGCTGACTTTACATAAAACTCGTTTGTCGGAAATTCAAGCCTGCTTGGGTCGTCTAGTGTCGTGCCTGTTGAGATACACATTAGTACACGTTGCGCATTAGCGTCTGAACGTTTGAGATAGTGTGCGTCATTAGTGCAGACCATCGGTATTCCTGTTTCTCGTGAAAGCTTTATAAGCATAGGCAATATTCTCTGCTGGTCTGCAAACTTATGATTTTGAAGCTCTATAAAGTAATTATCACTGCCAAATATATCACGATATTTAAGAGCAGTCTGCTTTGCAGCCTCATAATCGCCATTGGTAAGCTTTCTGGGTATCTCACCCGCAAGACAAGCTGACAAGCAGATAAGCCCCTTGTGGTATTTTTCAAGCAATTCAACATCTACTCTCGGTTTGCTGTAAAAGCCCTCTGTATATGCCGCCGACACAAGCTTTATAAGATTTTGATAACCCTCGTTGTTTTCGCACAGAAGCACAAGGTGGTAAGGCGAACTGTCTATCTTCGCTAGCTTGTCAAATCGTGTTCTTGGTGCGACATACACCTCACAGCCTATTATAGGCTTTATGCCCTGAGCAAGACATTCGTTGTAAAACTCCACTGCTGCGAACATATTTCCATGGTCTGTGACCGCAACTGCTTTCTGTCCAAGCTCCTTTACACGCAAAACAAGCTCCTTGATACGGCAGGCGCCGTCAAGGAGCGAATATTCACTATGAAGATGTAGATGTACAAACTCAGGCATTTTTATTCCTCTTTCAGTGCAAGACCTTTTTCAACTCTTATCCTGTCAGCTATCTCTGCTATCTTCTGCAATCTGTGGTTTGCCCCCGAACGTGAGATAGGAGGATCTATGGCTGCACCAAGATCTTTAAGATTGTAGTCGGGATTATTATATCTAAGCTCAGCTATCTCCTGCAAATTATCAGGAAGAGAATAAAGCCCCACTGTCTCGTCTATAAGCTCGATATCGCTTATCTGCTTTTCCGCTGCTTTCAGCGACTTCTCTATATTGGCGTTATCGCAGTTCACCGCTCGGTTTATCTTGTTGCGCATATCTTTCATCATTTTTACGTTCATAAGTTCAAGCGAACACATAGGCGCACCCATAAGAGTAAGCATATCTATGATATTCTCAGACTCTTTTATGTAAACTATCTGTGCATTCTTACGTTCAACGTGCTTTGGAGTGATATCGTAATTATCTATAAGCAGCATACCAAAATCATTGCAAAGCTCTATCGTTGGCATAACGAACTCCATATGATATTTTTTCTCAGGATTGTTCACCGAACCGCAGGCAAGAAATATACCAGCCACGAGCTGTGGATAAAACTTCTCTTTAGGCAGGTCAGCTTCTTCCAAACGCCTGCTCTTATCCATTCTGAAATAGTCAAGAAGTGTGAGCCTGTCCTCACGCTCAGGAATATCCAAAGCATAAAGCACAACGCCGTTTCGCTTTTTCTGCTCTGTGACTAACACTGCGTTTTCATTACCAGTTATCCTGCCAGTGTTCAACACGAAAAAGTCTGCTACCGCTTTGTTTTCAGTGAGAAAAGATATCTCATCATCTGACAAGCAGTTACAGTACGTGAGCATACCCATCATGCACACGTCAGCCTTTGGCTTTGAATTTATCTTGCTGATTATTTCTTCTTTTGCTCTGTATGAAAAGGATACGTCCTCCAACTTTCAAACCGCCTTACTGATTATTTATATCTCTGTGTGTTATTCTTATCCTGTGACCTTGCTTTCTCAGATGCTCCGCAACTGCTTCTGCAAAGGTAACGCTCCTATGCTTTCCGCCCGTACAGCCGAACGCTATAACAAGCTGTGACTTGCCCTCTTTTTCGTAAAGAGGTATGAGATAGTCGATAAGATCTGTTAGCTTGCCTAGAAGCACTTTGGCTTCGTCAAAGCTCAAAACATAATCATAAACGTCCTTGTCAAGACCTGTTTTGTTCTTAAGCTCAGGTACATAAAACGGATTAGGCAGACACCTTACGTCAAATACAAGGTCGCCCTCGCTCATTGCACCGAACTTGAACCCGAACGACTGAACATCAATATGCATAAACTCGTTGTTTCCAAGAAATATGGAATAAAGCCTTTCCTTAAATTGAGCTGTTGAGCTTCTGGACGTGTCTATATAAAAATCAGCCTGTGCTTTTATAGGTCTTAATATCTCACGCTCAGTTTCAATAGCTTTTCTTATGTTTCCATATGACACCTCGTCAAGAGGGTGCTTTCTTCTTGTTTCCTTGTATCTTCTCACGATAACGTCATCTGAGCTGTCAAGGAAAAGTATTTTAAGACTCACGCCCTCGCCCTGAAGCTGCTTTACTGTGTCTTGAAGCTTCAGAAAAAGGTCGCCGCCTCTTATATCAACAACAAACGCTACCTTGTCTATTTTTCCGTCAGACTGACTGCATATGTTTGCAAACTTTGGGATAAGCTCAGGCGGCATATTATCAACGCAGTAATATCCTATATCTTCAAGCACATTCACGGAACTTGATTTTCCCGATCCTGACATACCAGTAATTATCACAAACTGCATAACGTTCATTCCTTTCTTACAAAGCTGAAAAAAATCATCACTTATTGATCCCTATTTAAATTATTCCTTGTAAGGTATTATCTTTACCTCACATTCAAGAAGATAGCCTGTCTGCTCTTTGACAATGTGCTGAACGTGTCTTATCACCGACATAATATCCTCAGTTGTTGCACCACCCTTGTTCACCACAAAACCGCAGTGCTTTTCAGACACCTGTGCTCCTCCCACTGTGTATCCCCTCAGACCACAGTCCTCAATGAGCTTTCCTGCAAACTGTCCCTCAGGTCTTTTAAAAGTCGAGCCTGCACTTGGATATTCAAGTGGCTGTTTTGAACGGCGTCTGCCCATAAGCTCCACCATTTTGTCCTGAATATCGTCATACGCTCCTGCCTCAAGTCTGAACACTCCTGAGGTTATGACTTCGCCGTTTTTCTGATAACAACTGCTGCGATAAGCAAGAGCCATTTTATTTGCCTCTGTAGTATGTACAGTACCGTCTGCCCTCACGGAGTTTGCAGAGGTTATAACGTTTTTAATCTCACCGTCATAAGCACCTGCGTTCATGTATATCGCACCGCCCACAGTTCCCGGTATGCCATAGGCAAACTCAAGTCCTGTGAGGTTATGCTCAAGAGCGAATCTGCACAGCTTTATAAGGCTGCACCCAGCCTCGGCGTATATGGTGTTTTCGTTCATCATTTTTATCTCGTCCACTGACTGACCCATGAGGAACACCACTCCCTCATAGCCCTTATCGTCAAATAAAAGATTTGAGCCATTTCCAACAACAATATATCTTACGTTCCATTCGTGTGCGGCTCTAACAAGTTTTGCAAGGCTTTCCTCTGAGCTTATATCCACCATTGCAGTACACGCTCCACCGGTGCGGAATGTGGTATGCTTTGAAAGCGGCTCGTTGTAGACAACATTACATTCAAGCTCTGAGGCAAGATCAAGCAGCTTTTGTGTATTCATATATATCTGTAAAACGCCCTTGTGAGGGCTTCTCCTTTCATCGTTTTAAATATCAAGGTTTGGTCTTTTCGCAAGAACATATTCCCTTATCTTTTCCCAATCACTGTTCATGATAAGCTTCTCAGGAAAATCAAGTTCCTCCGCTATATTTGCCACTTTCGGTGTTTGACCGATAAGCTGACAGAAATGACAATCAGAGTCAAAGACCACAGGCACTTCATACTTTTTGCAAAGCTTCAAAAGCTCCACTACGTTTCTTCTGGGTGACCTTTTGCACACAAATGAGCTTTCGTTTATCTCCACAAGCTTGCCGTACTCCTTGAACGCCTTTACGCCCTTTTCATAATCGAACATAAAAGGAGCGGTGGTGCAGTGACCTATGACATCCACCTGAGGGTTCTGTGCGACTTTCAGCCAGCTTTTAGTGTGGTTCTCAGGTGTCGAGGGAGTATAGCAGGCACTGTGCATAGACGCCACCACCCATTCAAGTCCTGAAAGCAGATTTTCGCTGGTATCAAGCTCTCCGTCATCGCTCACAACGTTAACCTCTATGCCTTTGAGGACGGTTATCCCGTTTATCTTTCTCGGCAGTATGCCAAGGTTCACAAAGTGCCAGATATGTGGCGAGTCAGGCATATTCATGGCATGGTCTGTCATTGCTATGCCTTTCATTCCGTATTTTGCCGCCCATTCGCAGTTCTCTGTTATGGTGGAGTAAGCATGAGTTGAAGCTATAGTGTGCGTGTGCATATCTCCCTGTAAGTGCATTATGATCTATCTCCTATTAAAAAAAGTATATGCGTGTTTTTAGAAATTATCCCAGTTCTTGACCTTGTCTTTCTTGTCCATTTGCAGACCAAGATTCTGCAAAAGTTCAGCGGCAGCGTTATAACCCATTTTCTTCTGACGGTTGTTCATAGCCGCAACTTCGAGGATAACAGCAAGGTTTCTGCCCGGCTTTATAGGAATTGTAAGGCTAGGTATCTTGATACCGAGGATAGTGGTATACTCGTTATCTACGCCCATTCTGTCGTATATCTTTGTGCTGTCCCAAGGCTCAAGCTCTACGATAAGGTCTATCTTCTCGCTTACCTTTACAGCACCCATACCGAACAGACGTCTTGTATTGATGATACCGATACCTCTCAGTTCAAGGAAGTGACGGATATTATCAGGTGATGAGCCGACAAGCGTTCTGTTTGATGTCTTTCTTATCTCAACGGCATCGTCAGCCACAAGTCTATGACCTCTCTTTACAAGCTCGATAGCGGTCTCGCTCTTACCAACGCCGCTCTCGCCCACAATAAGGATACCCTCGCCGTATACTTCGATAAGAACGCCGTGGCGTGTTATTCTTGGAGCAAGTTCAACGTTCAGGTAGCCGATAAGTGCGGCGATAAATGCTGTTGTGCTGTCCTGCGTTCTTGCGATAGGCACGCCGTATTTCTTAGCTATCTCAACCATTTCAGGATAAAGCTCATGACCTCTTGCCACGATAAAAAGCGGTATCTTTGTAGCAAAAAGAGCGTCTATCCTCTCATATCTTGTTTTCTCGTCAAGTGAAGCAAGATAAGCAAACTCCATATTTCCGCATATCTGAACACGCTCTGCATTGAAATACTCATAAAATCCCATAAGCTGAAGTCCAGGTCTGTTACAATCATTCTCAGTAACAACAAGGCTGCTGATGTTCTCAGGAGCATAGATTATCTCCATATTAAGCTGTTTGATTATCTCCTCGACAGTAACGCTGAATATCTCTGCCATTGAATATCATTCCTTTCCAGTCAAATTTTATATTCTAAGTAAACCTTTGTTATACATCTCCTGTGCGGCAAGCATAACGCCTGCTTTGCCTGTTGGGTATGTGATACCGCCCTGAAGCCATGCGGCAAACGGCGGTCTTATAGGTGCGTCGGCTGAAAGCTCTATGGACGCACCCATTGTGAATGCTCCTGCCGCCATTATAACCTTGCTGTCATAACCCGGCATATCCCATGCCTCTGGAGTAACATAGCTGTCAACCGGCGAGCCTTTCTGTATTCCCTGACAGAAAGCCACGAGGTTTTCCTCGTTTTCAAGAAGAATAGATGCGATTATATCCGTTCTTGTTTCGCCACTTTCAGGGAGAGTCTTATAGCCAAGCTTTTCAAAGAAACGGCAGGCGAAAACGGAAGTTTTCAGTGCTGATGCGACCACCTGCGGTGCTAAGAAAAAGCCAAGGAGCATTTCTCTGTTCTGATTAAGTGAACAGCCGACCTCCTTGCCCATGCCAACACAGGTGAGCCTGTCTGCACACTTTTCCACTAGGTCTGCTCTGCCGCAGATATATCCGCCTGTAGAAGCAATTCCACCGCCCGGATTTTTGATAAGCGAGCCTATGATGATATCTGCACCCACGCTCAGAGGTTCTTTTCTTTCAACGAACTCGCCGTAGCAGTTATCCACCATGACGATTATATCAGGATTAGCTTTCTTTGCTGTTTCTGCTATCTTTCCGATTATCTCCACTGTCAGTGACGGTCTGAGAGAATAGCCTCTTGAACGCTGGATATAGGCTATCTTTGCGCCAACGGCTTTCTTTGCTATCTCGTCATAATCAGGGTACATCTCGTCAACAAGGTCTACCTGCTCATACTTTACACCGAAATCAATAAGTGAGCCGTTGCCCTTTTCACCTCTGATACCGATTATCTCCTCAAGGGTATCATATGGCTTTCCAGTGCAGGCAAGCATTGTGTCTCCACTTCTAAGCACTCCGAAAAGCGCTGTTGACAGTGCATGAGTGCCGTTCACAAAAGTGTGTCTTACCAAAGCATCCTCACCGCCCAGCGCCTGAGCGAACACCTTGTCTATAGTATCTCTGCCCATGTCGCCGTATCCGTAGCCTGTTGTGCCTTTAAGACAGCCCTCGCTCACACGATTGTCGATAAAAGCTTTCAGCACTTTCTGTCCGTTATACTCGGCGTTGCTGTCTATTTTTTCAAACATCTCCCTGCACTCATTCTCTGCCTCGGAGGCAAGAGATAAAAGCTTTGGGTCTATATCAAATATACATTCATTCATTTTCAATTCTCTCCAATACAAGATCTATTCCGCAGGCTTTAAAGCCTATCTCCTCATAATAGCTCACTCTATGGGGTCTTGCAAATAATCTAACCTGAAAGCCGTCCTGCGTGAGCTTTTCACCTATCCAATACAAAAGCTGTCTTGCATGGAACTTTCCACGCTCCTCAGGTATCGTTCCAACGTGTCCCACAAGTGCCACTCCATCTATGATATACTGTATAGTGGCAGTGGTGTAATCACCCAGCAGGAATGACTGTGAAAGTCCTCTCCTTACTCTGTGGG
>OGQO01003306.1_pt1 | contig 11286 bp, 7 predicted proteins | sample 1553241 | NCBI WGS metagenome assembly OGQO01 (sample SAMEA2579933, study PRJEB22360) | human gut metagenome | biome: human gut; feature: human-associated habitat; material: faeces | place: Denmark | collected 2008/2010
ACCCCAAATCAAGATTATCTTCGACCGCCGTAAAAAGGCTTCGGCGGTCACGACGGGCACTGTGGAGGTCGAGGTGTCCTACAACCGTGAGCGTGTCCGTCTGTCCACCGGTGTCGCGGTGCTTAAACAGCAGTGGCGCTCAAACCAGGTCGTGGACCATCCCATGGCCGATAGCCTCAACGAACAGATACGCCGTGTGGCAGACGGCATAAGGGAGAAGATGGCCTCCATCGCGGCACGTGGCGGGGAGTACGACCTCTCGCTCCTCAAAAAAGTCAGGAAGACAAGAGTGCAGTCATCAACCATGGATTTCCTCACATGGCTTGAAGAGCGCATCGAGGTTCATCCCGTATCGGAGTCTACCAGAAAGCAGCACATGGTGATGTTACGTTGTCTTCGAGAGTTCGGGCTAATCCGGAATTTCTGCGACCTCACACCAAAAAACATTCGTTTGTGGGATGACTTTATCCGTAAAAGAGTAGCAGCTCAATCGTCGGTACATGGATATCATAAACGACTGAAGCCGTATATTGTTGAAGCTATCCAGTTTGAGAAATTGGAAACCAATCCATACGACACTGTCAAAATCTCCCGTGGCAAGTCAGAAGGGATAAAGTTCTTGACTGAAGAGGAACGCAATCGTATCGAAGAGCTTGAACTCTATGGCATGACAGCCAAGGTTCGCGACATGTTTATCTTTTCGTGTTACACAGGATTAGCATACAGCGACCTTGTAAAAATCAAAAAGAGCGACATTTTCAAACAAGATGATGACTTATGCATAAGGGACAAGCGAATTAAGACCGGGCAGCCCTATACTATCGTTTTGCTTCCTAAAGCAGTAGAAATACTTGAAAAGTATGACTACAACCTCAACTTGATGTCAAATCAAAAATGCAATGACCAACTAAAGCTCATTGCCAACATGGCCAAGATACATCTCAATCTGACAATGCACGTCGGTCGCCACACATTTGCGACGTGGGCCCTGACTAAAGGGGTAGACATATCCACAGTCAGCAAGATGCTCGCACATTCCAGCGTTGCGATGACAGAGAAATACGCCAAAGTACTCCAATCGAGCGTAATCAAAGGTTACAGCATGTTGAAATAATTACATTTCTCCCTCTTGTAAACCAGTCAAATGGCGAAACAGGAGGGAGGATTAGTTTTCTCTGCGTCAAGTTCCCCGACGCTTATGGGGACACCTTTGGGGACATATATTATATAAATAAGAATATATATAATCTCTTCTTTACGCGCGCAAGAAAAAAAAATTTCTAATCTATCCTAAAAATCTGGTGGCTATTGCAATAGTCAGCTTTTATATCTAACTTTGCTTTTAGAATGACAAAAGAAGAACTTGTAGCACGACTACGCGACATAGAATGGGACGATTTCGAGGTCAAGGCCGCGAAGTCCGAACTGCCGAAGAACATTTGGGAGACCGTCAGTGCTTTCTCAAATTGCTCCGGCGGTTGGATTGTGCTTAGAGTGAAGCAGTCCGGTCGCCTGTTCGACATTGTCGGTGTCGATAACATCGAAAAACTGGAACAGGACTTTTTTGGCACCCTCCGTTCCAAGAAGTTCAATGTCCCTCTCTTTGCCACGCTCCATCGCTACGAGATAGAGAGCAAGAATGTCATCGCGTTCTATCTTCCGTCATCAGAAGTCAAGCCTTTTTATTTCGGTTCTCTTGAGAACACATTTATCCCCATGGGAAGTGGCGACCATAGTGCAACTCTGCACGGAATGATGCCAATAACGATGAACTGGTTTTCAATGAATAATACAACACGTTGGCTTGACAAACAAATTTTAACATTCCCAAAATGTAATTAGACTATGTCCAATAATTTTTTCGATAATGGGATGAAATGGCTTCGAGCAGACTTTCATCTTCACACCAAAGCTGATAAAGAATTTCAATATTCTGGGAATGACGCGGAGTTTAATGGACTTTACGTTAATCGACTTGTAGAAGAGGGGATATCTATCGGTGTGATAACCAATCATAACAAGTTCTCAAGAGATGAATATAATTCGCTAAGAAAAACTGCTAACAAAAAAAATATTTGGTTACTACCTGGAGTGGAACTGTCAGTGAATGATGGGGCCAATGGTATACATTGCTTAATCGTATTTGATAAATATAGTTGGTTGGGAACAGATGATGATTTTATAAATCAGTTTCTCACATCAGTTTTTGAAGGTGTTGCCAATCGGGAAAATGAGAACACCTCATGTAATGACAATTTAGAGAAAGTTCTTGAGAAACTAGATCTTCACAGAAAGCAAGGAAGAGACTCTTTTGTAATTCTGGCACATGTCAACCAATCAAAAGGGTTTTTCGAAGAATTGGATGGTGGCAGAATACAAGTTATAGCCAATAAAGAACTCTTTAGAAAAAGTGTATTAGGTTTTCAAAAGCTGACAGATAGAGATACAGAGCAGAAATGTAAGATATGGCTGAACAATTGGATGCCCGCAAAACTACATGGCTCCGATTGTAAATCGATAGATGGAGTCGGAAAGGCGTCAAAATCAGGTGACTTAGAATTGAAAACCTTTGTAAAAATTGGTGATTTTAATTTTGAGGCGCTTAAATATGCATTGTTGGATAAAGAATATCGTATAACAGACGTCTATCCAAGCGCGACAAAATCATATTTGAAATCAATTTCTTTCAGTGGCGGTAAATTAGATGGACAGACAATAATGCTGTCACCTGATTTAAATAATTTTATCGGAATTAGAGGAAGTGGCAAATCTTCTGTGATTGAGATTATACGTTATACACTTGGAATAGACCTAAATACAGCCGCAGCCGATGTTGAATATAAGAATGGATTGATTAATTATATTTTAGGCAGTGGTGGCAAGGTAACATTAGTGTTTCATGGATTGGATGATAAAGATTATAGGATAGAAAAAATTGTAGGGCAATCGTCATCATTATACTCCATAGATGGAAATTTAATGGATTGTTCTTTGAATGTCGTTCTTGAAAAACCGATGTATTTTGGTCAGAAAGATTTATCCAATAAAAAAGATTCATTTGAAATGGAGCTTATTGAACGTATGGTAGGTTCCCATTTTGAGCAACAAAGACAAGTTATTAAAGAGAAGGAACAACAAGTAAAATTATGTCTAGATGAACTTCGTAAGGTAAAATCTGCATCCGACCAGATATCTGAACTTGACAAAGTTATAAAGGATGCCAAACAAAAACTTAAAATATTCAAAGAGAATGGAGTCGAAGAAAAATTGCGACTACAAACACAATATGAGAATGACATTAATAGATTAGCCCAAAGAATAAAAAAGATAGAGACTCTTCAGATATTCTTAACTGAAAAATTAAACGATACTGATATCTGGAATTTATTGGAGGGTTGTGATGCAAACAACGAAATATTTACGTCAGTAAATGCGATTCTCAATGATGGACGAGGGATTGTAGAATCCATAAGCAAAGAGACTCTTCGATTGAGCGAAATAGTTAAAAAGTTAAAGGAACAACATGCGCTTTTAAAAGATAAGGCGGAGTCCATGAAGGAGGATTTTGCTCAAATTAAACGTGAATTAAATTCTGACTCTGTGAATCCTGATGATTTTCTAAAAATCAATAGAATCTTAACGGATTCAACACAGAAGATGGAAGAGCTAAAAACAGTAGAACAAAAAAGGAACGATCTTAAAATAGAGCTATTAACTTTATTAGACAACTTAAATGAGGCATGGCGCAATGAATTTATAGCATTAGAAGATGACGTTAATCGAATTAGTAAAGCTAGTTCAAATCTTACTATACAAGTAGAGTTCAAGGGCAGAAGAAATGACTTCCTAACCCATTTCAAAAACTTTGTACGTGGAACTGGTATGAGAGACACTTCGTGCCAACGTATAGCTGAGCAATTTAAGGATTATATAGAAATATATAAAGACCGGGATAAGTTCAAGGGAATGTTGAGTGAGTCAATAAGTAGTGAAATTATACAAAGGTTTGATGACAACATTGAAGAGCTGCTTACATATAAAGTTGAGAATAAGGTTGTAATTAAGTACAAGGGTAAAGATCTTTCTCGGCATTCATTGGGGCAACGTGCATCGGCCCTCATATTATTTCTACTTGCACAACAAGAAACGCACATACTAATTATAGATCAACCTGAAGATGATTTAGATAATCAGACTATCTATGATGAGGTAATTAGAGAAATAATCAATTTGAAAGCAAATATGCAATTCATATTTGCAACGCATAACGCTAATATTCCTGTTTTAGGGGAAAGCGAAAAGGTGATAGCATGTAATTTTGAAGATCCTTCAAAAATTGACATAGTTGAAGGTTCAATTGACACCCCTTCTATTCAAAAATCGATAGTCTCTATTATGGAAGGTGGAGAGGAAGCATTCAATAGGAGAAAGGACATTTATAACATTTGGAAGATATAATAAGTATCACAGGGTAAACAACATAAATTTTTCAGACTGCAGGCAGTCCGCCTTGCGATGTATTAACAAATGAACTATTACAATAAGTAATTCAGAAAAATAAATGAACATATCAGGCTCTTTTGGAGAAATTTATGAAGTGATTGGTTCCCAGCCCTGCCAGACCTCGGTTGACAACATAGAAGAGATTGTCAGTCGAGACATAATCTGCTGGCTGTATCCATTGACCTTTGAGCAATCTCCAGAGGGTCTCTGCAATGTTAAGATGAGGAGAATAAGAAGGCAGGAAGAAAAGGTAAAGGCCCCGTTTCTCCCATATTTTTCTCATTTCCTTCATATATTTGCTGCGGTGCACCTTGGCATTGTCAAGCACGATGAATGTGTCCTTCCTTATTGTAAGGGAGAACCTGTCAAGAAAATCCGCGATGCGTTCGGATGTCATGCTTTCGGTGGAACAGAAGCCGTGATAGTGACTGTCATAGTCAATCATTCCCCAGATATTGAGCCTTGCGTCTCTGTCCGAGGGAATGGTGATATTCTCTCCTGGGAACTGCCATCCGTACGGCACGTATCCTTCTGTACAAGTGAAGCTCCCGTCTCCGAAATAGAGATCGATGAGACCTTCACGGTACTGCTGTTCAAGCTCTTGCAGCTTCTCCTTCTTATAAGCGTAGAGCTGCGGCGAGGGTGTCCCTTTGGTCGTTTTCCTTATACGTCCAAATCTTGCGCCAAGGCTGATAAAAAAGCCCTGAACGTGTCGCGGCACGCCTCCTTGCCTGTTGCCTGCTGCCATCTCTCCTTGGCCTTCATGACACTGAGCCTGTCCTTCTCGATGGCAAGCCTTACGGCTTCCTCGTCCGATGAGTCCATTATCGGTTTGGCTCCCTGGCCGGGCTTGTTCCGGAGACCGTCTGCTCCCTGTGCGAGATACCGTCTGACCCAGCGGTTGACCTTGTGTTCCGAACACGACAGCCTTTCCGCTATTTCTTTGGAAGGCATGCCCTGAGCTTTGAACAATATTATCTGGCTTCGTTTCTGCATGAACAGCCTGGGGTCGAAGTGCTCTATGTACTCCAACTCCACTTGTTGTTTCTTGGTAAGGGTTACTTCTGTGATTCTCATAGTCGTCTACCTTACTGCCATGCAAAAACCATGCCAACATATGTACATTAATTTTTAGTGACTACTTAGTATATAGAATACTATTGTAATAGTCCTGATATATTTTATTGATAGTTATTGCCACGAACACCAGCAACATATTCAAGAATCTTCAATCCTATGTACTCTGCCATTTTGACAGGTACAGCATTGCCAATAACTTGTTCTATTGCTCCATTATTTCCAACGAATTTAAACGATTCTGGAAAAGTCTGCATGTAACTTCTTTCTTTTGTTGTTAAAGGGCGTACTTTGGATAAATCCGAGGTTTTATCAGCAGGATGAATCACATAATTACATGGGATAGGACGATTAACACTGCGAATTGTACTACACGGCTCATCTATGGAGAATATTCCTCGGCGTTTATAGTTTCTTGGATGCTGATATATAAATTCTGTATCAATAGTATCTTTGAAATACTTGCGTATGGTCATACGCTCCTTGCTCAATCCATCAAGCATGAGTTGGAGCATAAAATTATCTTTTTCCCCTAAACAACCTATTATGAAATATCGTTTACGCATTTGAGGGACATTCATATAAGATGCATCCCAAACGCGTTTTGTCATACCATACCCCGCTTTTTTAAATATATCAAGAGCTTCGCTAAAGATTGGAGACCGTTCTATAGTATATACATTTTCCATTACAAACCATTGAGGACGAACCTTCGCAATGATAAGACTAAATATGCGAGTTAGATTCGCTCGAGAACCAGTTAAGTTTAATTTGCCTGCAATAGAAAAGTCCTGACAGGGAGGGCCGCCTATAATTATATCGGGAGCTAAATCAGTTAACTCATCTGTTATATCGTCAATTGCCAGATCTCGTTTATAGATTGGGTGATTAAAATTTTGTCTATATATATCTATGGCTGGTTGCCAATTATCGTATGCCGAAATTATTTCGAAGCCCGCATTTTTAAAGCCAAGGCTCATTCCTCCGCATCCGGCGAAGAGATCAACAAGTTTCATACTCATTAATGTATTCTTTTATGCAGTTGGCTATATACTCTCCTAATTTTACAGGTACAGCATTCCCTATCATTTGATTGAGATTAGTTTTGGACCCCTCCCAAATAAAATCTTTGGGAAATGTTTGAATCCAACTTCGCTCTTGAGGCGTTAACGAACGAATGTTAGGAGTAAGAGGTACAGGATCCGCAGGATGTCCCTTGTATCCTTTAGGAACTGGCCGATCAACCCCTCGAATGGTCATCGAGGGTTCATCAATGGAGTAAATCCCTCTACGCTTATATGACGTGGGGACCCGGAAATAATATTCAAAGTCAAGCGAATCTCCAAAATATTCACGCATAGTCATACTCTTTTCATTCTGATTGCGAGTAAAAATAGCCTTCGCGTCATTATCTACGCCGCCAAGAACGCCAAATGTGATATGGCGTTTGCGAATTTGTGGGACTCCACATTTACTTGCATCGAGTGTAAGTTGAGTAAGCCCATAACCTGAATTCCTAAATATCTTATTAACTACTTTCAATGTCTCACTCTTTTCAATAACAGCCACATTTTCCATAAGAAAGTATTTTGGACGAATATGCTCTACAATTCGTGCATAAGATACGGAAAGAGCCGCTCTCCCTCTTGCTTCATCACGATGGCCTGCAGTTGAATAGTCTTGACAAGGGGGTCCTCCAATAATTATATCAGGATTCAAAGACTCTAAATCACTTAGGTTTGATAGATCACTAAGATCTCTTTTATAAACAGGATGACTGAAATTTTTTTGATATATGTTTAACGCCACATCCCAATAGTCAAATGCAGCCACAATGTTAAAGCCTGCATATTGAAAACCCAAAGAGAGTCCTCCACAACCACAAAATAGGTCTATAACCTTGTATGAGTTTATATTCATTTGTATTAAGCGTTAAGCAAATTATTATACATTCGTAAAAGACAAGCTATCATTTCGTTCTCTGTCATGTTCTCGCTGAATCCATATGCCGCTTTTACAGCAGCATCATTCTTCAGGTGCGCCGCACGAAGGTCATCTGGCATCGTTGCGGTATCATAAAGGTCTGCCAAAGAACAGTCAGAATAATTCTTGCGTGCTTTTATAATAGCATATGCTGTTTTCTCTATAGTTTGTCTCTGTTTATCCGTCGGCGTTGGCCAAGGAAAATTATTAAAGACAATATCAGTGCTATAGCGAGGGCGAAAATCCTTGTAACCACACACTCCTTTTGTCCATACTATGTGGACGATACTCTGCAAGACACCGAAATAATAGTAAGTTGCATTCGGCATCAATTTCACAAGGTTACTAAACAATTTATGTTTTGCCGACTCAATGGTAACATATTCCATCGGAATGTATTTTCTCTCCTCCGAAGATACCTCTGGAATAACAATAAAATCGCTCTGTGGTATATTTGTTACATGGAATTTTGTTGGAAAATTTGCTAGCCTTCTCGTTCCAGCATCAGTGCTTTCTGCTCTAAACTCACAAACCTTTTTAATGAGTTTCCTACACATTGGCATCTTTTTAAGTTCTGCGGGACTACATTTAGCGAGCCAAAGGAAATAGCGTTTTTTTCCTTTTATTAGTTCCTCAGCACCATACCATTCCATGAAATATTTTTCAGATTCTGGCTCTTGTCGTACAAATTCGTCCTTTTGTTCTGGCTTGAACAAAAAATATGAGTTATCTATTGGCTTATTACCAATTCCCGTTTCCGGCACATCACAGAGGGGATGATTGCGTGAGAATATTAATACTGTTTCCTCATCCCGCAGATATGGACTTATATTAGTAGCCAACTGGGGATGTGCCGCTTCAGAATAAATGATTTTTTTATTGGATGATTTACATGAAAAGCCAATTATGGTACAATGAACCTGAGCCTTCTTTTTCGATTCACTATTCCACACAAACGGAAGATAAGCATAGTTGATATTAATTTTATACTTATTTATTAGCGCATCCCATAATAATGAGACCTGCTCTCCACGAGTTATGTTAATCGTTGTCACAAAGGAAACACCAATGGATGTATTTTGTATATAGCGTGCAGCTTTATAGAACCATCCACTTACAAAATCCATATTACCGGGTCTTATACTATCATCTCCAATGACTTTCAGCAAGTCTCTTTTTTGGTTGTCCTCACGGCTCTTCTTTCCTTTAAAGGGAGGGTTTCCAATGATGAAAGAGAGTATATTTTTATCAATTAGTTCATTCCAATTCTTAGTCAGCGCATTACCACATTCTATGTGAGAATAGCTTTTTAGCGGTAAGAACTCCAAATCCCGTGAAACTATATGTTCCGTTTCAGCCATCATCTGCGCTTCCGCAATCCATAGGGCTGCCTTAGCTACGGTAACAGCAAAATCATTAATCTCAATACCGTAGAAATTCTCAATAGATACCTTTATAGGACTGAGTTCGGTTGATAAATAACGCATGCCAGATTCTGTCAACATTTCAATTACATGATTTTCCAATCTTCGTAAGGACAGATAAGTTTCAGTAAGGAAATTCCCGGAACCACAAGCTGGATCCAAGAATTTCAATGCCGCAATTTTGTCTTGGAAATCAAGCAACTTTTGTCTACGCCTTTTCCAAACTCTTTCTTTTAATATTGTACTGAACTCATCCTTCAACTCGTTCAGGAATAGAGGATCTATAACACGATGAATATTCTCTACGGAAGTATAGTGCATGCAACCCTTCTCACGTGTATCTGGGTTCATGGTATCTTCAAACAAGGCTCCAAAAATTGTAGGAGATATACCACTCCAGTCAAAGCCTGCGCTACATTCATTAAGAAGGAGATTGGCAATTTCAGGAGTGAATGTTGGAATTTCAATATCAGTTGCACCGAACAGACCACCATTAACATATGGGAAAATATTTAATTCTTCCTCATATCTGTCACGTTGATCTAACGGTGTATTAAGCACCTCAAATAGAGCAAACAATGCTTTACGCATCTGGGAAGGCTTGAAGGCATTCATGTACTTATAAAATGCGCCATGAGTGCTTCCAAACAAACCGCTATCTTCTGCAAATAAACAGAATACCAATCGTACACAAAGAATGTTTAGGGAACGTAAAGACTCGGGCGCACTTGGATTAATATACTTTTTATGTAATTCATCATAAATTTTCCCAATAAGTGTCCCTGCCTTAATTGAAATCTCTCTTTCTCGGCGCAGAGTAATCTCAGAATCGTCCACAAGGAAACTAAGAAGATAATACTCCTGTTCTAAATTTTCTAACTTTATTTCAAAAGGGACTCCATTAGGTCTTTCCATGTCATAAATAAGGAAAGACTTAAAGTTACAAGTTACTATCCATCTTGGACGTTCAGAATACTTCATCCCAGTCGAGTAACGCAACGCCTGTTCATAAGGAGTTAATTCCTCTTTGTCACTTTGTCTTTTCGGTTTACGCAAATCTTCAGTTGAGGACTTCTGTTCAATAAGGACTCTTGTGGAACGAATATAAGCATCAACAAATTTTGCGTTCTTTAGACGCACTGGCAACTCAAACGTCACAAAGTTTGCTGGCGTTTCTATTCCAAATACATCGTGTAGTAGCTGGTACCAAAATGATTGGCTTTCACCTCGTTCATGTCCGCGACCAGTCCATGTCTTAACGAATCGTCTTGCAGCTTCTTTGTATATATTAATCATTCTTCCAATGTCTATTTAATCCTCAATCATCTAAAATCCATTAAATAAATGAATTTCAAAAAGATTAATCGGCTAAAGATTTTTGTTCTCTGGTGTCTCTTATCAAATCGGTATAATTACACTTTAATACTTCTGCTATTCTAAATATCATTTCAAGTGATGGCTGGGAAGCATTGGTAACCCACTTTGAGACCGTAGCAGGATCCTTGCCAACTTGTTCCGCTAACCATTTGTTCGTATGGTTGCGTTCTGCCAACATTACCTTAATTCGATTTAAATTTTTAGTTGCCATGTTATATGTATTGTTACTCGGGTGCAAATATACGAAATAAAATCGAATGAAACAACAATTAATCGTAGTTATCGCAAAAATAACAGGATAATATTCTATTGTATTGCGAAATTTTCATTTATCTGATATCGATAGTAGATTAGAGATATTTATGTATTCAATATTAGCGAGTCGCGAGCTGATTTACTCCGAACGGTACGTTTGGCAAGTCACTTTTCGGCGGTAAAACGCTGTTTTATCCGGGGAAAAGTACAACTTGCTTAACAAAATCCATAAGCCTGTTTTCCCGCTTGATTATTGGCCGCTAAATTACCTGCCTTTCATGGTTCATGCATAAATTCCGAACACAATCTTGCAGCCGTTTCTTCCAATCATACCCGTATCCGATGATTTCAGTTCCATTTGCAACGATATTGCGAAGATATGGTAACACGGTGTCCTCATATACGCATTACTTCTTTGTCCGATGAACGGATTTAACCGATTATCCGTAGCCTGTTCTATCAGGTACCGATTGGTTTGAATAATGGGATTATGATAAAATCTGATATAAAAATAGTCGCTGTATTATTTGGCTATATCGTTGAAAATTAGTATATTTACATACTCTAAGCATCATTTGTAATGATAATCCAGTACTTCGGTCGCGAGGTGTCGGGAGTATCTTAATCTGTTAAACCCGGTGAATATGTTTGCTCTTCTCCTGATGAT
>OGQO01003312.1_pt1 | contig 11272 bp, 10 predicted proteins | sample 1553241 | NCBI WGS metagenome assembly OGQO01 (sample SAMEA2579933, study PRJEB22360) | human gut metagenome | biome: human gut; feature: human-associated habitat; material: faeces | place: Denmark | collected 2008/2010
ATGATATTGGTTCTTTCTTTGTTTTCTTGTTTTTAGATATCATCTTATGACCTGTATAAATAGTACTGGAAATCTGGAATATCCTTCTTTTTAATATTTTTCTGAGGATAAAAAAGTAATTCCACCTCTTTTGGTGGTATCATCTGGAGTTCTTCAATCGGAATTCCTCCCGCGTGATAACGTTCCATAATCAAAGATAATGTTCCGGATCCAATCTTATACCGATCCATGCTAGAACTTCTTAATTTTTATATTATATTGGCTTGAATCCTTTTCCACGCACTTCATTCGATTCCATTGTAACAAGAAACGCTGATGAATCTACTTTCTTTACAGCTTCTTGAATCGTATGCATTTCTTTATTGTTACATGCACACATTAATACTTCTTTTTCACGTCCTGTATAACTTCCTTCTGCCTTAATCAAAGTTGCCCCTCGTTGTGATAGCTCATCAATTTTTGCCGCAATTTGTGGTCCCTTTTCTGTTACAATCAAAGCAAGTTTTCCAGCATCAACGCCATACATTAGCTTATCTACGACAAATGATAGAATATACGTTCCAATTAATCCATAAATAATCTTATCAATGTTTCCATGCATCAGAATTCCACCAATAATTACAATAATAAAATCCATAACAATGATAATTTTTCCTACAGAAATATGTGGCTTTGCCTTGTGTATTGCCATCAAAACAAAATCTGCTCCACCTGTAGAGGTATCTCTCATATAAATTATTGCATATCCGATTCCTGAGAATACACTCATACAAATACAAGATAACATCATATCACCTTGGTAAATTGGAAACAATGGAACAACCCAGTCCATCAGTATATTAGAAATTAACATTGTCTTTATTGATCTTAAAAAAAATTGTTTTCCCAACAACTTGTAACAAATTAAAATAATTGGAATATTCAAAATTGTCGTCATTGTACCAATTGGAATTTTCCAAAAATAATAAAACACGATTGCAATACCTGATATACCTGCTACCGGAAATCCAGATGCCACTGCAAAATTATAGACTCCAATCGCAATGAAACAACCACCTACAATATCAAGTAAAATATCAATTAAAAATGTCTTTGCCTTTGATTTCAATGTGAGTTCCTCCCTATTACGGAATCTTATTTCTTTTTCATCACAATACATTGATATGTTTGTAGTTTTATTGAACCTGTAAGGATTTCATCAGTAATCAAATTTGTATAACATTCATTCAAAACCATCTTCACAGGATGTCTGTTAAAATTCTGAAGAAAATATACATCATCTTTCTGTTCTTTTCCACTTCTTTTTGAAACAGTAACTCCATAAGGCAATGTTTCCGTCAAATTTGCTTCCACATTTGCTTCCTCAATTACATCGCCCAAAAATTCTTTCAAAAATTCCAGATCTGGTTGAACAGCAACATAGTAAGCTTTTCCTTTGCCATACGCATTTTCTGTAATTGCTGGAGTATTTACATTGTAATCTTGCAAGTATGTTCCCAACGGCTTTGCAGTTTGAAGTGTCACAACTTCTCTTAACACACCGGCTTTATATACACCGTCTTTATAGGAGAAAGTATTTGGAAAATATTCATTCCCCACATCAATCTCATCAACTGATAATCCTAGCAATCTCTCATGTGGTCTCTCTCCAATAAAACATAAATCTGTTTCATTTACTACTCCACTCCAATAAGTTGTTACATATATTCCACCTGCTTCCACGTATGCTTCTACTTTATGAATATACTCTTTTTTATGCAAGTACAAGGTCGGAGCAACCACAAGCTGATAATCTAACAACTCTCGATCCATGGAAATTATATCAACTTCAATTCCTTTTTCCCAAAAAACCCGATAATATTTTAAAAGTTCTTCCGTATAATCAAATTTTCTCGATATTGCTTGTGCGTCAGAAAGAGCCCACCAATTTTCCCAATCCATAATAATAGCTACCTTCGCCCTATTACATGTACTTAGTATTTGACTGCTTAGCTTTTCTAGATCTTTGCCAATCCAAGCAACTTCTTGAAAAACTCTATTCTTTTCTGACGCATCATGACCAACAACCGCTCCATGAAACTTTTCACTCGATCCTCTGCTTTTTCTCCATTGAAAATAAAGAACACTATTCGAACCTAACGCAATTGCCTGCATTGAAGATAAGTAATTCATCCCCGGTCTTTTTACATTATTTTCCTCATCCCAATTCACAAGTGATGGTGTTGATTCCATCATCAAAAATGGCTTCTTCTGAAATCCTCTCATCTGGTTATGCATAAAGGCTGCCCACACAGCAATCGGTACTTCATCTTCTTTTGTATGCCAACTCGGATAAGAGTCCCAAGAAATCACATCCAACTCCTTTGCCCATTTATCATAATCCAATGGTGAAAAATACATCATCATGTTTGTTGTAACTGGAAGATCCGAATATGTTTTAACAGCTCGAATCTCTTCTCTACAAAAGTCCTGTAACTGTTCGCTCACAAATCTTTTCCAGTCCAATTTCAAACCGTGTAATTCATCCTCTCCCCTCGGAGAAGGTGAATGAATCTGTTCCCAATCGGTATAAGTATGACTCCAAAACGCACTCCACCATGCATGATTCAATGCATCCAATGTTTTGTATTTTTTTTTCAACCATTTCCGAAATGCTTTTTGACATTCTTCGCAATGACAAGAAGCATCCCTAAAATTTCCTCCGTATTCGTTTGATATATGCCAAAGAATTACTCCTGGATGTTTTCCAAAGCGTTCTGATAATTTCAAATCCAACTTTCTAGTTTTTTCTCTCATAACAGCAGACGTGTAACAAAAATTATGCCTTTTTCCTGGTAAATTCTGTATCCCGTTTTCATCTGTCTGCATTACTTCAGGATATTTTTGAGTCATCCAATTTGGCATTGCACCTGTTGGTGTAGCTAGATTTGTATAGATGCCATTGTCATATAAACGGTTAATAATTTCTTCTAAATAGTCAAACTGATATTTTCCTTCTTCTGGCTCTAAAAATGCCCACGAAAATATTCCTAGTGAAACATTATTTACATGCGCTAATTTCATTAACCGGATATCCTCTTCAAGAATATCCGGTCTATCTAACCATTGTTCAGGATTATAATCTCCACCATGCAGAAGACCTGGCATATTTATTTTTTTATATTCCATTTCTAATCCCTTTCTTTATAGATATCATTTATTATTTTACAGCTCCAGTAATACCTTCTGCAAAACTCTTCTGTAAAATAAAGAATACTAAGGCGGTAGGCAATGTACATATTAAGACTGCCAACATAAGCATTCCATAGTCTGTTACATATCCCTCTGTCAGATTTGCTACAACCATTGGCATTGTCATGCTCTCGGATTGTGTCATGATTACTTTCGGCCACATATAACTATTCCAAGCATTCATAAATGTAATAGTCATAGCCGCTGCATATGTTGATTTCATTGTAGGAATAAACATCTGAAAGAAGATTCTAATTTCCGAAAGTCCATCTAATCTGGCAGCTTCAATAATATCAAGAGGAAATGATCTTGCACTCTGCCGAAACATCATGATTAAAAATGGAGTTGATACCGTTGGTAAAATGAATCCCAACGTACTATTTAACATTTTCATTTTTGCAACCATCTGAAACAATGGGACCAATATCGTAATAAATGGAACCATCATCGCAAGAAGAATCACACCCATCACGGCATCTTTTGCTTTATCATGATAAATTTCAAATCCATATCCTGCCAAGGAACATATCACCATCGAAACTATTGTAAGTAATATTGCATATTTAAATGAATTGACCAATGCAGCCCCTACATCTTGATTTGCCAGCAGATTTTTCAAGTTTTCTCCCAAATGAGAGCCAAACGATAATACACCTTTTGATACATCCACACTTTTGTTTGTGGATGCACTTACCATCCAGTACAAAGGAAATACTGAAATAAAAGTAACCAAAATCAAGAATGCATACATTCCTATATTTTTCATTTTTTTAATCACGTTTATCACCCACCCTCATTTGTATAAATGCTAATACTGCAACCAACAGTAATATAAAGAAGGACATCGCTGCTGCATATCCAAAATTCGGCACATACTTAAAACATAAATTATATATGTAATGTGACATAGAGATCGAAGCATTCGCAGGACCTCCATCGGTCAAGTTAATTGATTCATCAAATAACTGTAATGTTCCATTTGTTGACATTATTGCTGTCAACAAGATAGTTGGTTTTAATAATGGAACAGTAATCTTAAAAAATGTCTGTATTGCTGATGCTCCATCAATTTTTGCAGCTTCGTATACTGAATATTCAATGTTTTGCAATCCAGAAAGGAAAAATACCATATTATATCCTGTCCATCTCCACAAAAGAGCCAATATGATAACTATTTTTGCCGCAAATGGTTGTGTCAAAAAATTATATGGTTTATCCAAAATTCCCAAATTCACTAGAACATAATTTACTAATCCATCATTTGCAAACAAAGACCGAAAAATAATTGAGTACGCAACCAATGAAGTTGTACACGGCAAAAAAATCATTGTTCGGAAAAATCCTTTAAACCGTAAGTCTTTTTTATTTAGAATACAAGCTAACACCATCGCTACTACAAGCATAATGGGCACTTGAAGAATGAAATAAAAAAATGTGTTTTTTATTGACTGAATAAATACATCATCTTGAAACATTCTGATGTAATTTGTAAATCCAGCCATCTGCATATTTCTACCTTTCCCCGTCTGAAAAGATAAAACTAATGCTTTGATCATTGGCCAAAAACTAAACACCGCAATCAAAAATGTTGCTGGTGCCAAAAAAGCCCATCCTGTTAAATTATGCTTTTTTTCCAACGTCATTTTTCTTGGTTTGTTAGACACAAAAACTCCTCCTCTCTATCCATAAGGGAGATGGTTCTACATTCCATCCCCTTGTATGATAGGAACCTTTCTTACTGTCCCATATTAAAATTAACAGTATCTTCCGCTTTTTTAAGCTCTTTCTTTAAATCTGCACCATTTGTAATATTTGTTGTCGCAACAGAGATTGCGTCTCTTGCTTCATGGAAATATGGTCCCGTAATAATAGAAGGAACTTTTGTTGAATAGTCAACTATTTTTTCAAACACTGCATCACCAGAGAAAAATTCATTCGGTACTGCATATGCATCAGAATCTCCTGCTGGTGTCCATGTAGCAATTGCTCCACAAGAGAGAATATTATTATATAACTCTGTACTTCCAGCAAATGTAGATGCAAGAAAATCTTCTGCTAACTCTACGTTTCCACAATTCCCTGAGATTGCCCAGGAAGAACCTCCAATATTTGAATAGTTTGTGGCACCCTTTACATTTGTAAGTTTTGGAATATTTGTAATAGCCCATTTTCCTGACTGATCCTCAGCTGTCTGAATTGTTCCCATAATCCAACACCCATTAATCACACCTGCAACTTCACTGTTCAACATTGAGCCAGTGTATTCATCCCAGTTATTTACTTCCTGTAACACACCTGAATCTTTCATTTTACAATATGTATCAATTACCTTCTTCAAAGTGTCATTTTTTGCAATATTCGTTGTTCCATCTTCATTAAACAAAGATGCTCCTGCAGACTGTAACATCATCGTAAGCAAATCACATTCGCCTGCTGTCGTTGTCAATAATGGTTTTCCTGTTTTTTCCAGTACTACTTTGCCTTTTTCAACCCACTCATCCCAAGTAATATCTGTAAAATCTTCTAAAGTCATTCCAGCTTCTTGCAAAATATCTGTACGATAACAAGCAATTGCTGCTCCGTTGTCAAAAGGCACTCCATAGTGTTTTCCATCTACAACAGAAAAATCTGTTTTACCAGGAGCAAATTCTGAAAAATCAATTTTCTTTTCAGAAATTTCTTTAAATACATCTGGATAAGATAATACATTTTTTTGGAATGCCTGGTCTTGCAGCAAAAAAATATCTGGCAATGTGCTTAGATCTCCTGATGTACCAGCCGTAGTAAGTCTAGACTGTACATCTACATCTCCAACTTCGACAATATCAATTTTCACATCTTGATGATCTTCTTGATAAATTTTTGCAGCTTCTTCCATTGCAAAAATATTAAATGTTTTGTCCCAACACCATACTGTAATTGTATTATCGTCTTTTTTGTCCCCTGAACCTCCGCATGCTGCAATACCCATTGCCATCGTAGCTATCAATAAAATTGCCACTATTTTTTTTCTCATTCGTTATATTCTCCTTCTACCATGCCCCTTGATACCCTATTGTTACCGCACTATTCTGAGCTCCTGCTTCCATCGAATCTTGAACATTCAATCCATTCAAAATCCCATATAAAAATCCGGCAATAAAACTGTCGCCTGCACCCATTGTATCAACAACTTTACACTCTATGATTCCAAATCGATACCAAGAATTTCCATCATACCCAATGCTTCCATTTTTCCCCAATGTTGCAATAATGACTTTAGGTCCTTTTTGTTGCATTGCTTTCATGAATTCCTTTAATTGTTCCGTACAATTTTCTTTTTCTTTTAAGCCCATGCTATGATATTTCTGTCTAAACTCATTGCGTGATTCCTCGTCAAAAGAGAAGAATGCATATGTCACATATGGAATCGCTTTCTCAACAATTGGATTTGCAAATTTATTGGCAAAATCAAATGCAACTGGAATTTCTTTCGAAATAAGTGGAAGCTCATCTTCAATCATTCCCCAAATTCCTGTAACCGCTAAATCATGTTTCTTTATAAAGGAAATGTCTTGTTCTCTTAGCTTAAAGTCTGCCAAAACACCTTCTTCATATTTTCCAAACACTCTATCTCCATCTACAATGTCAACATGTGTAACTGCGGTTTTTCCATCCAGCACTTGAACATGAGAAGTATCGACTCCTTTATTTTGAATTGCACTTATCATGATTTTTCCGAATGAATCAGTTCCAACAGCACCTGTATAAGAACTTTCTCCACCTAATCGTTTTATGTATACAGCAACATTCACTGGGTTTCCCCCTGGATAAGATTCATTCAATGAATCATAATAATCAATACAATTATCTCCTATTGCTGCTACTCTTATCTTTCTGTCCATTTTGCCACCTTAATAGTCCAGACATCTGTAATATCTTCTGATTTCCATAGGATGACAATTGACTTTTTCCATATGTACATCAATTCTCTGTGTTACCGCATGCATCACTAAATGTGATATATATCCTCTGTACTCTGGACTAATTCCTTTTAATTCAAATTTCTTGGTATCAATAATATTGTATTTTCCACAAATGCGTGGCAAGAAGTTTGCAACGCGCTCGCTCAATGATCTCTGAGAATCTTCCCCAATAAATACTGTAACTGGTGTATCTTTGTCAATTATTTCTAACATTCCATGGAAAAATTCTGCACTGTGGATAGATTTTGTACGAATCCAATGCTGTTCTTCCCAATAACACATTGCATAAGAATATGTGGCACCATACTGGTTCCCAGCCCCAACAAAATAATGAATTTTGTCATCCTTATGACGATTTGCAAATTCTTCTCCGAAAGCATCTGCTTCCTTTTCAACTTCCACAAGTGCAGTTGCCAAATACTGATCCAACTCCTTGTATAAATCCTCATATTCTGGAAATTCTCCTGCATTATACATAAATCTATCTGCTACCATATAAAATTTCAATTGTTCATTGGCAGGATATGTAATCACATAGTCTACAAGTTTTGCAAGTTCTGCAGTAGCAACATCAATAAAACCAATCACCCTTGCTCCACTCTTCTGTGCTTTTTTTACTCCATCTACGATTTCAGAAGTTGTTCCTGTAACAGACGAAATAATTACAATAGTTCCTTCTCCAACTTTTTTATTTCCAGTTGTCAAATACTCTGCTGCGTTTTCAACAAAAAATGAAAGTTTTGATTTTTCTTTCATATGAACCTCTGCCTGGAGGCAAGATGCATATGTTCCACCGATACCGAGCCAACAAATATTCTTGTATCCTTCTTTACAAATTCCATCAATCAATTCATTAATTTGATTTCTCAGAGCAAGCGCTCCATTCACACTTTCAATCTGTTTCTGTTCATTAAATTTCAACATAGTGTTTTCCCTTTCCCTTCTTTTGTATTGGTGACTATTTTTAAATTTAATATACCACTTTTTTTATTTTTTTCAATATTTCATGCGAAAAATATTGAATATTGTTGTATTTTTATAAATATAAATGCTTTTTTTTATACACAATGCATATATTTCTTTTATTCTGGTATGAAACGCATTTCAAGTTTACTATACCAGTTTTTATATTTATTTTTTATTTATTCATTTCTTTTTTCCTTTCCATTTGCTTTTTAAGAACTGACAACGTATAATTTGATTATAATTTACAAGTAAATTATAATATTAGGAGTTCTTATGAAAAAAAATTTATTAACTTTAGATGTTGCATTATCAAAAGAAATCAAATACATGCTAAAGGAAGAACACTATCTTCCAGGTGACAAACTGCCTTCGGAACGAAAGCTGGCAGAGCTGTTTCATGTACAACGCTTAACTGTTCGTGGAGCCTTGAATCTGTTACTTCAAGATAAAACAATTATCTCAAAACCACGAAGTGGTTATTACGTAGCGCCTAAACGCATTTTACAATCCATTCGTAATTTTTCCTTACATTCAGAGGAAGATAGCGGACAATTAACTTACGAATTATATGATTTCAAAAAAATAGAAGCAGATAACTATCTTGCAAGCGAAATGTTACTTCCTGAAAAATCGAAAATATACAAAATTGTTTGGCTTTATTCAGATGGTACTCAACTAATTTGTATCAATACAACTTATATTCCTGAATATATCTATCCAGATCTCACCCAACAAATTGCTGCTTCTGCTCCTGCAATTGATTTGATTACAAACAATTGTCAAATAACCTTGGCAAAATCGAATCAAAAAGTCACCTTACTTTACGCAGACACAAAGACTGCTCAAATTTTAAATATTCCTGTTAATAGCCCTTTAATGAAATACAAAGGGCTCATGTATGATAAACAAGGACATCTTGCAGTCTTTTTTGAAAATAATATGCTAATTGATCGTTTTGGTTTTATCAGGGAGGTAGTTTTATGAGCAATGATGATGTATTAGCCGCACAAATAAAATCTAGTATCATTACAAAAATTAAAACACAGGAATATCTTCCTGGGGAGTTGCTTCCTAGCGAACGGGATTTTGCAACAATGTATAGTGTAAGTCGGTATTTGATTCATGACATCTTTGACGAATTAATTAGCCAACATTACTTAATTCGCGTTCACGGAAAGGGAACTTTTGTCCGCAAACCCGAACAAAATCGAGTTGCTTTAGGAGTACTAAATGAATCAAAAAATGCCAGCTTTACCTCTTTAGTTCGTAACTTTGGTATTGAAATTTCCAATAAATGCTTAGGCACAGGTATAATCAAAAACAGAAAATACTTTGCAGATAAACTTGGACTTTCTGAAGAAGATGAAATATACGGTATTCATCGAATTCGTCTTGGAAACAAGGAACCTCTTGCAATTGAGTTTACCTATGTTCCTCTTCATTTTTTTTCAGATATCGATAATTACAATTTTGAGCACATATCGCTTTATGATTATATGAAATCCAAAAATCATTTGCCTGTAAAATTTAATGAGACAATGATGATGGTAGAAGCTGGCGAAAAACTTCAAAAGCACCTTCATCTTCCAAGTGCCACCTCTATCGTCAACTATATTGAATTCATAGGATACGATGAAAATGGTAATTTAGTTGAATATACAGAAAGTTATTCACGCCCTGATAAACTTGAAGTGCGCTTTGTCACAAATGATATCTAAATTCACTTTAATTTTACCATTTAGTATGTGTATGCACCATAAACAAAACAAGATAGAATATACACAAAATAATACTTTTGTTAGGGGCGGGGAAAATTGACCACCTAAAGTCGCTTAGAATTAACCATTTTTAGTCGGATAGAAAAGCTTTTCCTTGAAATTTTCTTCACGCTTGTCATCGAATACAGCAGAAGCATTGTTTAGGGTGTCTTAATTTATGAGACCATTATAGTACTCAATATAACAAAAATAAGGACAGCTTTTTAGAACCTCATTAGTTCAAAAAACTGTCCTTATTTTCCATCCTATCGTTTTTTATCTTTTATGTTTTCTTTTCTGTATTTGTGCGGTGTCATTCCGTAACGTTTCTTAAATTGCCTGAAAAAATAGCTTTGATTCTCATACCCGACACTCCAGGGCTATTTCTTCAATCGAAAGCTTTGTATCGCGATTATGTGATTGAAGAAGCCATTTTATTCTCCGGTGCAAGCCCGAGGAGGGACGGCGTCTGCTTCAGTTCACGAATAAACCGATCAGTACAATCAGCACTTTTTTGTGTTTTTCAGGCCAGAACCACTTTCAGACTGCCTTCAAAAAACAGTTTGGTATAACTCCAAACGAATACAGGCGCAAGCGGTCATAAACCGTCCTGCGCCTGATGATGTCACCATGATCGGATTCGATGATCTGCCGATTGCAGATTCTTTATATGTCACATTTCTTATACTTCTCTTAAGTGCTGCTTGATCCTTGCAGTAAGTTTTCCATCCACATTATCGATCAGGATCGTATCTCCGCTGCCAACATTTCCTTCCAGGATCAGTTTAGCTGCCTCGGTTTCAACATTCTTCTGAAGATATCTCTTCAATGGTCTTGCACCATAGGTCGGATCATATCCGCCTTCCACTACAAGCTGTTTGGCTGCTTCGGTAAGCTCGATCCTCAGTTCTTTATCTGCAAGCCGTTTATTGATATCATTGACAAGCAGGCTGATGATAGAGTAAACATTATCTTTCGTCAGCGGACGGAACATAATCGTCTCATCCAGACGGTTCAGAAATTCCGGTCTGAAATGTGCTCTCAGATCATTCATGACCATCGCCTCTGCCTCTGGTTTGATATCGCCATTTTCATCGATACCATCCAGCAGATAAGAAGATCCGATGTTCGATGTCATGATCAGGATCGTATTCTTGAAATCAACGGTACGTCCCTGTGAGTCCGTGATACGTCCGTCATCCAGTACCTGCAGAAGTACGTTAAATACATCCGGATGTGCTTTTTCTACTTCATCGAAAAGCACTACGGAATACGGTTTTCTGCGAACGGCTTCCGTAAGCTGACCGCCTTCATCATATCCGACATATCCCGGAGGCGCTCCGATCAGACGGG
>OGQO01003313.1_pt1 | contig 11270 bp, 11 predicted proteins | sample 1553241 | NCBI WGS metagenome assembly OGQO01 (sample SAMEA2579933, study PRJEB22360) | human gut metagenome | biome: human gut; feature: human-associated habitat; material: faeces | place: Denmark | collected 2008/2010
GAGATATGATCTCCGCCAGCCGGAAAGGCCGGTGCACCATATAAAAACGACCGCCCGGCATCAGAAGTCTCGCACTTTCCCGGATAATATCTTCCAGATTGCACAATACTTCATGCCTTGCGATAGTTTTTGCCTCATACAGATTTGTCAGTCCGTGTTGTGCGGTCATATACGGTGGATTTGTCGTCACGACATGAAAAGAAGATGCTCCAAAAATATTTGAAGCATCCCTGATATCTCCTGTGATCACTTTGATCTTATCCTCGAGATGATTGTACGCGACACTGCGTCTTGCCATATCTGCGCTTTCTTCCTGAATCTCTAACGCTGTAAAATCTGCTGCGTCCGTCTTTGCTTCCATTAAAATCGGAATAATTCCGGTGCCGGTTCCAAGATCTAATACTTTTTCCCCTGCCTTTGCTTTCGCAAAACCGGACAACAGAACAGCATCCATGCCAAAGCAGAAACGCGCCGGGTTCTGGATGATTCCATATCCATTGCGCTGCAGCTCGTCCAAACGCTCTCCCTCATGAACCAGATTACTTTGCATCATCAATCTTTGACTTTCCTCCACGGTCTTCTAATGCAGCCAGCTCTTTCATTTCCTCTGCTGTGAGCTTCACATCCCTGCGTCGTTTTGGTTTGAACTTTAACTGATCAACCTGATATTCCCTCAATTCTTTCTCGTCATTGACTTCCACTAAAACTTTTACAAGCTGACGAAGTACATTTACAGCAGAAACTTCGCCCTTCAGACCATCATCCGTTGTGACATAATCGCCAACGTTTGGCAGACGGCTGTTAAGATATTCGTATGTCTCTTCCTCATTTTTCAGGCAGCACATCAGTCTGCCGCACACACCGGAAATCTTGGTCGGGTTCAGGGAAAGATTCTGCTCCTTCGCCATTTTGATCGATACCGGTGCAAACTCGGAAAGGAATGTGTGACAGCACAGTTGACGTCCACAGATCCCATATCCGCCCATAATCTTTGTCTCATCACGGACACCGATCTGGCGCAGCTCGATCCTTGTGCGGAATACGGCTGCAAGATCTTTTACCAAATCACGGAAATCAATTCTTCCGTCTGCGGTAAAATAGAACAGCAGCTTGTTATTATCAAATGTGTATTCTGCTTCCACTAACTTCATATCCAGCTTGTGTTTTGCAATCTTTTCCAGACAGATCTTAAACGCCTCTTTTTCCTTCTGGCGGTTCTTCTCTGCCTGCTTTTCATCCTGCTCAGTCGCAATGCGGATGACCGGTTTTAATGGCTGGACGACGCTCTCCTCGGACACTTCCCTCGGATCGGTCATGACAGTTCCCATCTCTACGCCTCTTGCAGTCTCTACAATTGCATGCATGCCTGCTTTTAACTGTAACTTTCCAGGTCCGAAATAATATATTTTACCTGCATTCCGGAAACGGATTCCTACTACTTTTACCATTCTAGTTCTCCTTAATTGTCAGCAGTAATAACTCAATCACCAGATCAAAGTTTACGTTTGCGTCCAGACGTATCTGGGCTTTGCGCAAAGCTTCCAAAATACTGTTGATTCCATTGTAAGAGCTTTTTTCTGCCTGTCGTTTTATGTCGTAGACCTCATCCTTGAAAATAAGGCCATTTACGTCACCTGTTGCTTTAAAATATAATACATCACGATACCAGATCATCATCAGATCAAAGTAATCGTTAATTTCTAATTTGTAATCTGCGATCTGCTTTACCGCAGCGGTCATCTCGTAGAGATCAATATCATCGAGACGTTTGATCAGCTGCAGTGCGCTTGCCTTCATCTCATTAAAATCATCAGAGGACGCAAGCTGGATCGCTTTTCCCACATTTCCCTGCGCAAATGCCACACACACATCCGCCTGATAGTCAGGGATCTGATACTTTTCCATCAGGAACTTTTTGATTTTCTCATCCGGCACAACTTTAATATTCAACGTCACGCATCTGGATAAGATCGTTGGCAGAAATGTGTCCGCATTCGTTGTCAAAAGCATGATGACCGCATATGCCGGCGGCTCCTCGATGGTTTTCAGCAGTGCATTCTGTGCCTGCTGGTTCATCTTCTCCGCCTCATCAATGATATATATCTTGTGCTCACTGCTGTATGGCTTTACATCAATATCATTATTTACCTGTGTGCGGATATCATCCACAGAAATGGTATTTGGCTTCTCATGGTTTACATAAATGATATCCGGCTGATTGTGTCCCATTGCCTGTCTGCAGGAATGGCACTCCATACATGCCTCTTTTCCATGCTTTTCACACTGCAAAGCCATTGCAAATGCTTCCGCCAGCATCATTTTTCCGGATTTGTCCGGTCCATTGATGATGTACGCATGGGATACTTTATCCATCCCGATCGCGTTCTGTAAATGCTCTATAATCTGCTCATGTCCGATAATATCTTTAAATCCTGCCATATGCCGCTCCTTTAAGTCAATATATCTAACAACAATCCACGGATCTCACCTATCCTGCTCAGGATCGCAATGTGATCCTTCTCATCCTTCACAAGCTCCCTTGCCAGTTCATCCAGATTTGAATCGATCAGCCGGATCAGTCCATACACTCTGTGCCGTCCTTTGCGGTCTAAGAAATTCTCTCTGGAAAACTTGTGTGAACGATACACCACCTCATTTAAAAAGTCTTTGATCAGTCCACGGTATTTTTTCATATCGCGGATATCCATATGCTGTGCAATACGGTTCCCCTGTGCCGTGATATCATTCATCAAAAGATCGACTTTTGCCTGAAGATCTGCATCGGTGATGGCACTCGCCAGAGTGAATTTGAATGTTCCATCTCCGGTTTCCGTTGTCACTGTATCAGGTACCTGTGTCACCTGTGCTATATTATTTACTTTAATATCCACCAATGCTCACCTTCTTTCCTACCTGTTTTCTAAAATTACTCTACGGATTTCTTCCTCTGTCTCATTGAGATCCTGATTGACAAATCTTCTTGTAATTCCGGCTTCGTTTAACTTTTCCTCAGAAAAATCTTTCGCATCTGCCAGAAATCTGCGGCAGAGTTCCTCATACTTCGGGCTTTCCTGCATACGCTCTCTGTTTAATGCCCGGCTCAGGCGTTCGCCGTCTTCCACTTCTATATAAATCGGCACGACTTTCTCTTTTCCAAAGTAATCACGGATCTTTAAATAAGATTCCAGCGTTCCTATGATCAGATAATTCTGATGTTCCAGATCGATCTGGTCATCATTCACGGTAAAATATTTCCAGATCCCATGGATGGTATCATAAGCACGAAGCTCGATAATACGCCCTTCACGCTCCAATTCTTCCACTTTCTTCTCATCACAGAAAAAATATTCTACCCCATTTTTCTCCCCGGCACGCACCGGTCTTGTCGTATATGGAACAATGGTCTTTAATGAAAGACTTTCATCTCCCAATATCTTTTTAAACAGGGTATCTTTTCCCGTGGAACTTTTTCCCATGATACAATATATTTTACCCATTTTTCCTGCCTCATTTAGTATAATATAGTCTTTAAAAATATACAATCTTTAGAATTTTTTCGTTACTGTTCACTCGTTCCACACGCAGTCCAAGTGATAAGCATTCCTCAATATTATCTGCCAGACGCTTCGTGATGATCTCTCCCGGAACGATCATCGGAATTCCCGGCGGATACAGATAAATCGTATCCGCAGACATATTTCCGACTGCCTCCTCTAACGTTACTTCTTTATATGGAAGCTCCTCTGCCTGATAAATCTGCATTTCACGCGGACATTTCTGATATATTTTCTCAATAAACGAATGATACTTCTCATCACTTGTCGGATTCTTCAAAATTTTGTTTCCATTTGAAACGTCCTCTGCCACCTTTGCATCGATCTCATGCAATGCGCCTGCCAGACGCTCCAATCCTTCGTTCTCATCCATCAGACTTGTCATTCCCAGCACATAATAACCGGAAACCATCTCCATCTGTAAATGGTATTTTTTCAAAAGGATCTGATGCAGTTCATCCCCTGTCATCCCGGCTCTATCCGCAAAAATGACCAGTTTGGAATCATCCCAGTCAAATGCTTCCCCGGTGTCCAGATCTTCCTCCTGCATGACATGCAGGTATTTTAAACCGGCTGTTTTCCCATAAAAATCCATCAGACGCTTCCTGTATTCTGCAAAGAGCTGCTGCCCATGTTCTGCGATCAGCCGGATACATGAATCCATTCCCGCCATAAAAATATAGGATGGTGAACTCGTCTCGTAAATGGACAGATACCGCTCCACCCGCTTCTCATCAATGAGATCAGACGTCAGATGCAGCAGCGCTGTCTGGGTAAACGACGGCAATGTCTTATGTAAACTCATAATCACTGCGTCTGCGCCAAGTTTTACGGCATTTTCCGGGAAACCGCCTCCGAATCCAAAATGTGCTCCGTGTGCTTCATCCACGATAAGCGGAATCCCATGTTCATGGCACACCTCTGCAATCTTCGCCACGTCTGACACAATTCCCTCATACGTCGGGGAAGTGAGGATCACTGCCACTGCGTCAGGATTTTCATATAACGATTCCTGCACCTGCTCTACCGTGATCTGCCCCTGGATTCCATTTTTTGTGATAGAAGGATACAGATATTCTGCCTGCAGTTCATTCATATATAATGCATGATAGACTGCTTTGTGACAATTTCTTGCGACTAATACCTTGTCCCCGCGCCTTGTGGCAGCACTGATGGCAGCCAGCAATCCACAGGTACTTCCATTTACAAGAAAAAAGCACCGTTTTGAATGGTAAAGCTCTGCTCCGCGCACTTCGGCTTCCTTTATCATACCGGTCGCATGATGCAGATTGTCAAATCCGTCAATCTCCGTGATATCAATCTCATACGGATTGGGAAACGACAGACTTTTTCTTTTGTGTCCCGGCATATGGAACGGATAATAGTCCGACTGTGCATATTCCTCTAAATCATCTATCAAATACTTCATGTAAACCTGCTCCTGATGTTCGATATCCATATCAGTATATAATACCAGATACATACTGATATACCCTAGTATAACACACTTTCCCCACAGATTCAGCAATGACTTGCATTACCATCCACTCATTACTCTTGAAAAAAAAGTATTTCCTATGCTATAGTATTTTAGATTGCGGATCAAACAATAACATTCCGGAGGTATAGTATGGAAAATGCGCTTGTGATCCTCTGTGGCGGAAACAGCACACGGATGGGAACCGATAAGGCTCTTCTTCCTTTTGGGGACACCTGTTTAATTGAATATCTTGTCAGAAAATTTCAGCCGTATTTTTTCAGGATCTATCTCTCGGTAAAAATAAAGGGGGATTACTCCCATCTGAAGCTTCCCGTAACTGAAATCCCGGATATCTATCCGAATCAGGGACCAATGTCCGGCATTTTTTCCGGCTTATCCATGCTCGATGAGGAATGTGCATTTTTTATGTCTGTAGACACTCCGTTTCTGGAACCGAAAACAGGACTTGCCCTGCTCTCAGAGCTCGGTGACGCCGATATCTGCACACTTGAGGGAAAGGCTTCTTATCTCGAAACTGCAACTGCAGCCTACTCCAAAAATTGCATTACAACCATCGGAAAATGTCTCCTGCTCCACCAGCTCACGTTCAACACGCTGCGGGAAAAGTGCAGCACCAGATACGTGACTGAGGCTGCGATCGCCGAGGCTGCACCGACACCGATCGATATCCAGTACTATAATCTGGACACCAGAGACAATTATTATCATGCGCTTCGTATTTTAAGCGGAATTGTACCGCCAGATTCTTCCCAGGCGCTGATCGAATATTTCAAAGACACCAGAGATTTATTTTTGCATACAACTCCGGTGATCTCCTTTGTGGCAAAACCGGGAACGATCATGACACCTCTCATTGAGCGGCTGCTTCCTTTATTAGAGCGTGAGGGGTTAAAAGTCGTTCACCTCATCAAAGAAGATTCCTCTGTCGTATTCAAAAACGTCTTTTTTGAGCCGACTCTGGAAAATCTCTCCTCGTCGCTCTCCGGTGCCGACCTTGTTCTGACGGAAAATTTTGGAGCAGATGCGCCGAATAAAATTGAAATTCTGCGGAAATACTGGTCGGAAACACCGCTATCTGACGAAAAAGATCTGATCGCTGTATTTGCTGATTTTCCATATCATGCAGAGACTTCCCTTCCGGTCTTTGATCTGAACAAACCAAAAAATATTGTCACATTCCTCCGGGAATATCTGGGCAGACAATAAAACCAGAAATAAAGGCTGCCTGTGGGCAGCCTCTTATAAATATCGTTCCAGATCCGGCATCCAGTCTCCAAAGAAAACCTCATCTCTGCACATTGCATTCCAGACAGGTCTCAAAAACAAAACAATCCGGTGCAATACTGTTTCCCAGGAAACATTCTCTATTCCCTGCTTTCTAACATATTTTTCCCACCGTTTTTTCATATAAGTATAAGTATCATAAGATGCCAGCATTTCAATCCTTTTTTCCTGTGGGATCACTTCCTCGTTTCCACACAAAAAAGACAGTGTCTCGTAAATATGCCTTCCATCGACAGTTTCCTGCTCCAGAAGACGAAATGTTGTATCGTATACCTCCATAGAAGGTATCAGTTCTAAAAACTTTAAAATAGAAAAAAGCTGCTCTGCCAGATATGTCTCAACCGGAAAATGCTGATATACTGCACACTTCTTCTCAAAAAAGACTGACTGCAGCTTTTGTTTTTCCGGTTTTGCTGCATGATAAACCAATGGACTGATACGAATTACAAGCGGAACCTTCATCTCTTCCCATTCTCCGGTTATGTAAACCAGATAGCCCTGTTCCTCTTTTTCCACTGAACAGCTCCAGCGGATATGTTGTTCCCGTTTTGCACAGATCTCCTCTGCAAAGCCGGTGATCCACTTTTCGTCCAATACCTGCTGTTCTTTCCCATTATCCTGCCCGTATACAAAATGAAGTGGCTTCTGCCACTCCTTTCGATAACTGTCGAGGTCAAAAGCCTCACGGTTTTTCAGCCATAACCGCTTTGCAAAATCGGTTTCCAGGATCTGGAACATCAATGTTTCCTGCAAAAAAACTTCCAGCAGATCTGCAAATGGGATTTGATATTCTATGCTCTTTTCTTTTAACTTCTTCTTCGTAAGTAGGTTCTGTTCCATTTAAAGCCAGACTCCAATCATATTCTGAACTTTTTTCACAACTTTACGCTCTTTTGCATAATACATCAGTTTTGCGATATCTTTCTTCGGGTCTTTTATGTAAGCCATCAGTCCTTCTTTGAATCTTTCCCGATCCATCTTGTCCTCGTATTTTAAACATTCACAGATCAGTCTTTCCTTCTCAAAAATCCGGACTGTCACACCGGAAAGCTGTATTTCTGTCACTCCAAGTTCCAAAGTATCCGGCTCTGCATACATCGGAATGATCTTCGGATAATCCATTTTAAACCGTGATTTGGAAGTATTCTTATCCACCGCAAGCCGCCAGCCATACGGTTTCTTTTTGATATAGCCATACGCATATAACGCATTTTCCAGATTCAGCACGCAGTCCGGAAACAGCTTTGCCACAAGCTCCTCCTCTGTAAAATCACTGAGATGAACTGCATAATAACCGCTTTTTACGCGCAGAATATCCCCTTTTTCCACAAAATCAAGGATTCTGCGATAATCGATCCCCAGCCCGGCGAGCTGGCTCTTTTTTACAATTCCGCCATTATCCAGTATAAACTTCCTGACCCTTTCTAACAGCAACTCTCTTTTTTCACTGACTGCATATGACTCCGACATGCTTTATCTCCATCTTCTGCGTCTTCTACGTTTTTTTCTGATTCTTCGTCTCTGATCTTTTCTGTCTCTACGAACGGCTCTGTTGTGTTTGATAATATAGTAATTATCGTAAAAACGTTTTAAGAAAAATAAAAGTACACCAAGCAAAATCACTGCAACAATGAGTAAAACCACAACAATCGGTTTCACCTGCACCGTGGAGACTGCTTCCTGTTCCTCCTCCTCGGTCGACTCATTGTCAAATGCGTAGCCTTCTACGACCATGCCGGTTGTCTTAATATCTGCTTTTCCTACATTTCTTCCCGCATAAGTATACGTGATGCTCCCTGCGATCTCCGGGTCGCTGTCATTATATTCCACGGAAGATGAGGTGTCTGAAAATTCTGCTGTTTTCGGCAGAACAATGACGGCATCTTTATCAAGCTCCACAAATGGCGCAATATTGTTCAGATTACCATTATCCACCGTTGTCTCTGCGCTGTAATCCGTATCATTTTCCGCTACATTCAGCACCTGAAAATTGTCAAATGCGTAATCAAATAAGTTTACCGTATCAATAAACTGATTCGGTGACTGCGTATTCATTACCACACAGATCAAAGTCATTCCATCTTTTTCCGCATAAGTCACCAGAGTGCTGTTTGCGGTCGCCGTGTATCCGGTCTTTCCGCCGACACAGTACGGATATAAATACTTACGGTTCGCATTGTGGTAAGTGCACAGCATATCGTGATGATTCCTTAACACCGTCTCCTCCGCATGCTTATTGGTTGGAGGGATTGTATACATCTTCGTTCCGATAATAATACGAAACGTTTCATTCTGATAAGCCGCCTGCGCGATCAACGCCATATCATGTGCGGTCGTGTAATGATTTTCATCCTGTAAGCCGTGCGGATTGGCAAAATGTGTGTTGGTACAGCCTAATTCTTTTGCTTTGGCATTCATCATGTCCACAAAATTTTCTACCGTGCCGCCCACATGTTCTGCGACAGCATAGGCACATTCATTTGCCGACTCTAACATGACACCATAAAGACACTGCTCTAAGGTCATCTGCTCGCCGTAATCTCTGGCAATTCCCGATCCTTCCGTGTTGTTGATCGCATCATCCGAAAAAGTGACCATGTCACTCAGATTACCATTTTCCAACGCCAGCAGCGTGGTCATGATCTTTGTGATACTCGCCGGGTAATGCGCTTCATCCATGTTTTTTTCATAAAGGATCGTGCCTGTGGACTCTTCCATCAAAATAACACTCGGTGAGAGTGTCTCCGGCGCATCCGGCCAGTAATCTGCCGCCTTGACGTCCACTTTTCCAAGACAGACAGTAGATATAATCGTAAGGATCAGGCATGCCGCCTTTTTCCATCTATTTTTAAACTTCATATGAACTCCAAATCTATATTAAATCTATTAATTTCGCACAATCCGTCCCATGTATACACAATTTTTACGGATTGTTACTGTTCACCCGTAACTCGTTCCTGTAACAACAACGTTACTCTATCAACATTATTAGTATAATAGTTGGAAAAAATACATGCAACCACTTTTCATCATTTTATGACTTTATTAATTTGTCAGATTATGCAATGTGTGCTTGAAAGTTGGGGTTTCTTTATTGTAGAATGTAACTGATCGCTTTGCGCTTAGATATATTTGCTGCAAAAAACGAAAATGCATTTTGAAAAAATATTAGTTTACATCATTAGAGAGGTTGTTTTATGAGATTAAGAAATATCCCTGGCGCGGATGACGCCATTTTAAATAGTGAATACTGCATCAAAAATCCAGAGGAGCAGAAAGGGCACTGGCAGGATTGCTTTGAGACAGCACAGCCGCTTCATATCGAGATCGGCATGGGAAAAGGCCGTTTTATTATGGACATGGCTGCCCTGCACCCAGATATTAACTACATCGGTATCGAGCGTTACTCCAGCGTACTTTTACGTGCTTTACAGAAAATGGAGCAGAATCCGCTTCCTAATATTAAGTTTATCTGCATGGACGCTGCCGATGTTGCAGAGGTTTTCGCCAAAGACGAAGTCGACCGTATTTACTTAAACTTCTCCGATCCCTGGCCGAAAGACCGCCACGCCAAGAGACGTCTCACTTCCAGACAGTTTTTCGCGCGCTATGACCTGATTTTGAAAAAAGAAGGACATCTGGAATTTAAGACTGACAATCAGGATCTTTTCACATTTTCATTAGAGGAAGTTCCGGAAGCCGGCTGGAAATTAGACGCTTCCACCAGAGATCTGCACCATGATGCCGTCTTAAATGAAGGCAATGTCATGACGGAATACGAAGAAAAATTTTCTTCCAAAGGAAATCCAATCTGTAAATTGATCGCATCGAGATAGAAAAAACGCCCGATACCAATGGTTTTACACCATTGATACCGGGCATTCTATTTATCCTTCAATTGCAATGTAACGTTTTTCCGGAACAGCTTTCTTCTGTTCTTTCGGAACGTCCAAGGTCAGGATACCGTTTTCGTATTTCGCATGGATATCTTCCTCTTTCATGTTCTCACCAACATAAAAGCTTCGGCTCATGCTGCCTGCATAACGTTCACGTCTGATGTATTTGTCATTCTTATCCTTCTCATCCTTATCGAGTCCCTTCTCGGCACTGATAGTCAGGTATCCATCATTCAACTCAAGATGAAGCTCATCTTTCTTGAATCCCGGAAGATCAATTGCTACTTCATAGCCATTATCTTTCTCCTTAACATCTGTCTTCATCATATTCTTTGCATGTTTGCCATACAATGTTTTATCAACATCTGGGAATGAAAAATTCATTAAATTGTCAAAATCATCAAATAAACTCTCTCCAAAAATACTAGGCATCAACATAAGTCATCTCTCCTTTTCTATCTGTCCACTTTTTTGTGGATATTCGTATGCTCATTAACCTTGTTTCTTTGGAACTAACAGATTAAGGAACTCGGGGAATCTTTCTTTCTCTTTTGTTCCCTCTTCCTTTGTTCTGACTACGTTATACACCTGTTTGTTAGCACTGTCAAGATGTGAGTGCTAATTTTTTTGTGAAGATTTTGTGAACGCTACAAGCCATGCAAAATGGTGAAAAAGGGGCTGTCGGAAAATAGATAGTTCCATAAAACTAAAGATTGTCATTCATCTTAGCTTCTTGTATGGTTTTGTAACCGTCATATAAAGCTGATACACTTTCAAATATAGCTAGTGATAAGGTAAAACCAAGTGCAAGTTCAGCAACATTTACGGTTGTAAAAAAAACTTGAATTACAGAAATAATAGTTAATCCAACATAATAAATACCTTTTGTAAACGTCATAACACCTTTCAAATAGTCTGTATTAAAAAATATCATATGTAGCGCAATAAACAATGGAGTAAGTATATAAAGAGCAATGAAAACAGATAATACTTTAGTTACTACACATATTAGCATTGCTATACTACCCCATTTTA
>OGQO01003318.1_pt1 | contig 11248 bp, 9 predicted proteins | sample 1553241 | NCBI WGS metagenome assembly OGQO01 (sample SAMEA2579933, study PRJEB22360) | human gut metagenome | biome: human gut; feature: human-associated habitat; material: faeces | place: Denmark | collected 2008/2010
TGGTGATGTCCGCCTTTTCATTTAATACTTCCGCGATACGCTTTCCGCTGGCAGCACTCATGGTCATCATAACGAAGATCATGGCTAACATCATCAGGTTCATCAGAATATTCATGCAGTAGGTCAGCAGACTCATCAGTTCACCGGTGGTTAACTGACTGGCAACGATCATATGGGCACCCAGCCAGCTGATTCCGAGAATACAGCCGTATACAGTAAACTGCATGACGGGCCAGATGGTGACCATGGTACACTCTGCCTTTTTGAACATCTTGTAAATGTTGTAGCTTGCTTTGTGGAACTTATCGATCTCATAGTCCTCACGCACGTAAGCTTTTACCACGCGCTGTGCAGCTACGTTCTCCTGTACGCTGGCATTTAAGTCATCGTATTTTTTGAAGACTTCGCTGAAATATTTGGACACTTTCCGCATAATGAAGATCATGATGACACCTAAAAATACGACTGCCACCAGATAAATGCTTGCTACCTTTGCATTGATCAGAAACGCCATCAGCATGGCGCAGATCAGGCTGACCGGTGCACGGAAGCACATACGTAACAGCATCTGATATGCATTCTGCACGTTGGTCACATCCGTGGTCATACGGGTGACCAGGCCTGCGGTGGAGAACTTATCAATGTTGGAGAAAGAGAAGGTCTGAATGTTCTCATACATGGCTTCTCTTAAGTTTCTGGCAAATCCGGTGGATGCCTTCGCACCGTATTTACCACCCATGACACCGGCGAACAATCCGACAATGGCTGCCAGGATCATATAACAACCGATGACAAAAATATGTTTCATATCTCCCGCCTGCACACCGTCATCAATGATGGATGCCATCAGGAGCGGAATCACCATTTCCATGGCTACTTCCAGGATCATGAATATGGGAGTGACGATCGAAGCACTCTTATATTCCTTGATCTGTCTGGCTAATGTTTTAATCATAGCTGATTTCCTTTCTGCTTTTCTTCTTAAATTATTTCTATGTAATTTCCTCGTTATTTCTTTACTGCTTCTTTTTTATTTCTTGGACGTTTCTTTTTTATTTCTTGGCTGCTTCTTTGCTGTTTCTGATTTTTCTACTCTGATAAATGCTCGGTGATCTGCCTGTTGGGAGCATCCGTTAACGTTACACTCTCCGTCCATTCCCAGATTCTGCATCATTTTATCCAGAATACACAAAAATGTTGCCTTTTCCTCTTCTGTCAGCCCTGCTTCCAGTTCCCGGTTAAAAATCCGGATCTGCTCTTCGATCAGATTATGATGCTCGATCGCTTTCTCTGTCAGAAGAATCCTTTTTAATCTGGCATCCTCCGTCGACGCTACCCGGATGAGATATCCCTTCTGCTCCAGGCTCTGAAGCATCACCGTCGCCGTGGATCTACGGATTCTGAATTCCTTCTCCACATCCTTTTGATAGACATCTCCCTGTCTGCTTTTATGGTACAAATATCCCAGAAGCGGTCCCTGCATTCCGTTAAGTTCATGACCATCCTGCTGAGCAAAAATTGCTTCCATCTTCCGACGGATCATATTGTTGGCGGCCTTGATCTCGAATCCAAGCTGACGATTCGTCAGTACATCTTTCTCGTCCATTCTGCCTCCTTTTTTTCTATATACTTCAAACCATAAACTGCTAAAATCAGATTCTGCATTTTAGCATAGCATGAAAAGACGTACATTCAATGTTATTTTGCAAAAAATGTTAGATAACTAACTTTTTTTGTTAGCCATCTAACATTATAACGCAATCTATTATCTTTGCAAGAAAAAAAATATAAACTTTATATAAATTGCTATTAGTCCTTTACAATTCTCGCTTTATCTGTTTTAATCTGATTATGTAGCTGTCTTCTATAACTATTTCTTTTATTTTCTATATTTTCTCAAAGGAGGAGTTTCTTATGTCTTTATTTTTTTCCGATTTTATTCATACCAGAACTGATCTTACACAGAAAATCTCTGATATCCAACAGCAGTTGAATCAATTACCTCATGGGAAACTGATCATTTCACATAATGGAGAAAATATCAAATGGTATTCCAGTGATGGTCATTCTAAAAAATATATTCCTAAATCTGATCGTGCACTTGCTGAGCAATTGGCGCTACGCAAATATCTCACTTTCCTGCTGGAAGAATTACTTCAGGAGAAAAAAGCTATCGCCTTCTATGACAGACATCGCCCAAAGGCAATAAAAAGTTCCATATTATTACAGGATGCTTCTCTCGGATATAGCGAATTGTTAGCTTCCTATTTCCAATTATCCCCCTCACACACGGCCTGGATGCAGGAGACTTACGACCGCAATTCCAAAAATCCTGAAAATCTCATCTATAAAGCTGTCAACGGTATCAGCGTACGTTCAAAATCAGAAGCTATCATTGCCATGCTTCTTTATACAAACAAAATTCCTTTTCGTTATGAATGTGCCCTTAATCTCGGCGATATTAAATTTTATCCTGATTTCACAATTCTTCATCCCAAAACGGAACAATTGTATTATTGGGAACACTTTGGTCTGATGGATTCCCCCGGATATCGTCAAAATGCCTTTTCCAAACAGCAGCTTTATGCTGCACATGGCATTCTTCCTTCCGTTCACTTGCTTACAACCTATGAAAGTCAGGCATATCCGTTGAATACGGAGCTTGTGGAAAAAATGATCTATTACTATTTCCTGCGCTAACTTCCTTACATGTTTTGTTCAAATGTCATTGTTTCAATTTTCGTGGGTCTATACAGATTTTTTCTCTTCTGAGTTCCATTTTTTTCACTTTTTAATCGTCTTATTTTGTTAAATGGGTCTATACAGAAAAAATACTCCTCCAGATACTCATTTTTACAAAATCAAGTATCCCTGACTATATTTTTTCTGCATAGACCCATATGCTTCAAATTATAAAATTTGTTTGCCCTCTTGAGTATCTCAGAACAACATTTTTCTGTATAGACCCATAATAATTATCTGCCGTGCTATCATGCCACTCATATTTCCAGGGTGTCCTATCACAGGAAATCATTTTAACAATGGATTGTGTCATCCCGGAATTTACACTCAATCCTCCAGTACCCGATTCAGTATTTCATCCTCCAACACCAGTTTTTTCGCGGCTTCGCGGTACTTTTCCTCATGAAGGTAGGTATGGCGGTGGGGCTTGATTGTGGGAGCCATGTCGATGGCTTTGAGGAAATCGGATTTCTTCATATGTAAAGTTTCCACATAATCCCAGAAACCGGTATCCTGAAGCACTGTGCTGACACGAATATAACGGTGATCCTGTACCTTTGCCATAATGTAGGTGGCAATACCTACCTGAATACCATGTAACTGCGGTACTTCCAGAATCTTATCCAGCGCATGAGAGATCAGATGCTCACTGCCGCTGGTGGGAGCACTGCTTCCGGCGATCTCGTTGGCGATACCACTCATAGCCAGGGAATCCAACAGTTCTTTTAAGAACAATTCATCCTTGATGCTCTCATAAGGAGTGCGGACGAAGCTGTTCACCGCTTTCTTCGCAATCATGACTGCAAAATCATTCACTTCGCCACAGCCTGCCTTCTCTTCAAAGATCCAGTCGTAGAGTGCTGTGATCTTGGAGATCATATCGCCGATGCCGGAGTAGATGAACTTCTCAGGAGCGGTACGGATCACCTGAGTGTCCACGATGATACCATATGCCAGTCTGGCGGGGACGCTGGTTCTCTTCCCCTGCACCAGAAGGGATGCACTGGCGCTGGAAAAGCCGTCACTGGAGCTGGAGGTCGGCACACTGATGAACGGGAGATTCCGCAAAAACGCCGCATATTTCCCGGCATCAATGACCTTGCCGCCGCCGATGGAGATCACCGCCTTCGCCTTATTCGGAATGGCAAACGCCAGCGTGATGATGTCGTCAATATCCACCGTATCCAGTTCATTATATTCTAAAACATTCACCTTAGCTTCCCTCAGGGAATTCATCACCAGTTCCCCGAACATGTCAATCAATCCGTTGCCGAAAAATAATACGACCTGGTCCAGATTCTCCGCCTTCAAATAACCGCCGATTTTGCCTAATGTCCCGTTTCCGATCTTTAAAATGGACGGAATCGCCATCTCTTTTCCTATCTGCATGGTAACCTCTCCTTATGAATGGTGTATTTATATGATGCCAGGTTCAAAAGTTCTAAGCCCATATGAGCTTGCTCACAAGTGGGGGAAAGACCTTAGGACCCGCCCCGACATCATTTATATTCTTTCACATAGAAACATTGACTTACTGATAATTTCTTTTTTAATATAACATTGCAATGTCAGATTGTAAATAAAATGTCAGAAACATGCACCATCTGGCGCACTTACAAAAAAGCAGACATTTCCACATAGAAATGACTGCTTCTATATCTTTCTCTCTCAGCCGGCACTGATTCCGAACATCTGCAACACCCATAAAAAAAGTCCCAACACCCAGCTGGAAAAAATTCCATACAATATTACCGGTCCGGCGATAGTGAAGATCTTGCAGCCGATACCGAATACCTGTCCTTCCTTCCGGTATTCCACCGCGGGTGCCGTCACGGAATTGGCGAATCCGGTGATTGGCACCAGAGCTCCGGCACCTCCCCATTTGGCAATCTTGGGATAAATGTGAAGTGCAGTGAGCACCACCGATACGAACACCAGGATCAAGGAGCACCAGCTGCCGGAGGTCTGCGGATCCATCCCCAGCACATTTCCGGTATAATTCAGGATCCCCTGCCCGATGCAGCAGATGATACCTCCGGTCAGGAACGCTTTGCCCATCTGTGCCCACAGATTATGGGTGGGGGTGACGCTTTTGACATACTGCTCGTACTCCTGCTTCTCTTGTGCATCCGGTTGTACCGAATCTTTCGACATATGCAGCGTTTCCATTCTGTTCCTCCTGATCTGTCCTCATTTATGATCCTGATAACAGAATACCCTGATCTTGTATTTTTATGCTGATTTTCATTTATTTTTCCGATACTTTTTTCCGACACCTGCGTAATTGTCGAAAATGGTGCGCATATCCTCTGGATCACCTTCTGCATATAAGGGAAGTCGATCACTTCCATCCAATACGCCGTGCTTCCTGGAATTTTTCTCGGATGTAAACAGTTACAGTATTTGACTGCTCTGTTTTTTCATGTGATAATAAAATCTGTAAGTACATTATGCACTCTGCGCTCTATGAGGGAGGTCTTTATGAAAAAAAATACAAAACAAAAATGGCGGACACTACTGTGTCTGTTAATGATTCCCGTATTCCTTACGGGGTGCCGCGTCCGGACGACTCCGATAGGAGTATTTGCACAGCTTCTGTCCTATGCGGAAAATGCCGGAAGCAGTTCATCACAATCGTCTCATCACGGCACTTATCATCAGGAGCCGGATGCCACTCCGATGCCCCAGGTAGATTATGGCAGTCTGGATTCTGTGGGGACAGTGGAAACGGTCATGATCTATATGGTAGGCTCCGATCTGGAATCTTATTACGGCAATGCCAGCCTGGACATGAATGAAATGGAAGCCGCCGGTGTGGACACGGCTCACAATAATGTCATCGTCTATGCGGGCGGTGCCTCTAAGTGGCAGGACCGGGGATTATCCGGCGATGACTGTACAACACTTTTGCTAAAGGAGGAGGGATTTGTCCCTCTGGATACCTATCCGGCGGAAAATATGGGGAATCCCCTGACATTGAGCAGTTTTGTAAATTACTGCTTTGATTTCTTCCCCGCAGATTCCTACAGTCTGATCCTTTGGGATCATGGCGGCGGACCGGTCCTTGGTTATGGTGTGGATGAGAACTATAATGATCTGCTGACACTGGACGAGCTGGCGGAAGCCCTGGGAGATTCCATAGGTGCCCATCAGACGAAATTAGAATGGATCGGTTTCGATGCCTGCCTGATGAGTTCTCTGGAAGTAGCTTCCGTGTTAGCACCTTATGCCAATTATATGGTTGCTTCCCAGGAGACGGAGCCCGGCTGGGGCTGGAATTATTCCTTCCTGTCTGAACTGTCCGGTGATCCGGTTCCCGGAGATCAGATGGGGGAAGCTATCATAGATGCCTACATGGATTACGGCGAGTATGTCTTTGATGTATATCCCAATCTGTACTCCGATCTGACCCTGTCCTGCATTGACCTGAACGCCTATGCGAAAGCAGAGGATGCCCTGAACACTTATTTTGCAGAGTTGGATACTTCTCTGGATGTGAAAAGTTTCCCCAGGCTGGTGCGTAAACGTGCCAGGGTAAGAGACTTCGGAAGTTACTCTTCCGATATGAATTACGGCATGGTAGATATTCTACATCTGTTAGAGCTTCTCGGAGATAATTCACAGGCTGCGCGGGATGCTGTCTCTGCTGTGGAGCGCTGCATCGTCTGTTCCGACACCAATATGGAAAATGCCGGCGGTATCTCTATCTGTTATCCTTATCAGACGGATGAGGACTATCGGGATGCCTGCATTGAAATGCTTAACTATCTTGAATTTGCTCCGGATTACACCAGATTTTTGCAGGATTTCTATGCGATTCAGAATGGTGACACGCTGTTAGCCGACCGCCAGATCTCCAGTGCTGCCACCACGGTAACTACTGAAAATGACGGTACTTATGATGAGTCGGATATCACTCTGCAGCTGACTCCAGAGCAACAGGAGAACTTCGCTTCCGGCGGATATTATATTCTCTGTAAGGCGAAGGAAGAAGGTTATGTCACTGCAGAGGAAGATCCCAGGGCAGACGATATGTATCTGTTCATTCAAGGCAGTAAGCGCGTGACTTTGGATGAAAATGGGGTTCTGCATGCGGCATATAAAAACAATGCACTGTATATGGAAGATGACGAGGGGATATCCGATATTCCTATGATCCTGACGGAATCGGATATCAGTGATGTGGAGAATCGTTATCTGTCATTTGTGGTACTGATGAATTTCGACAATTGGGAATCCCAGGCTGTGCAACTGCAGATTGCGGTAAATGAAGAGTATCCGGATGGTATTATCCGAAATGCGATTCCTTTAAGCGATGATGACGACGATGTGCAAAGCGCCAGCAAGCAGCTGATCCATCTGGATGATTATGCGAATATGTCCGTGGCAGCACGTTGCAGTTACGTGACCCGGGATGAGAATGGGGAGTTGTTGGATTTCTTCGACTGGGAGAAATCGAAATGGATGATGGGGTTTGAGGTGGATCTGACCTCCGACTATCGGACCGTGGTGCAACCGCTGGATCATCCGGAGAATTACGTGTGCATCTTCTTCATGAAGGATTCCCAGGGGAATGTGTCCTATTCGGATATGATACCGTTGAAATAATGTAAATCTTCCGTAGCCCTTGGCAGGGTATAAGAAACGGTCTGCTTATTCTTATACCCTGCCGGGGCTACTGGTTTTTCACAGGCTTCCAGGACGCAGAACGCCCACGACGAATGAAATGTCATGCCGCGATGTCTGTCGGAGGGTGTTGATATTTTCTTGAAAAGTGTTGAAAGACAGGGGGAAAGCGGACACCACTTTATCACTTTTCGTAGAAAATTCACACCCGGAGACGCGACATCAAGGCGTGATGTTCCATTCGCCGTGGGCGTTCGTGGATTCACTCAACTATCTGCAGGCTATCACGACCAACGAGGCACGGGAGAAAAAGCATCTGCACTCCGGCGTCCACTGCCTGCTGCCATGCCACGCCGAACTCAGGCTGCATGGCGGTGTAGGGACGGACCTCGGTGATGCCCTGCATCTGAATGACGAAAGCGACCATGCAGGTATATCCCGCTTCTACTGCCTGTGTCAGTTCCCGCAGGTGTTTCACACCGCGTTCAGTAGGTGCATCCGGGAAATAGCCGATCCCGTCGATTTCCAGGGTGCAGCCCTTCACTTCCAGAAGGTATTTCCTCTCCCCTTTTTCCATATAGAAGTCGATACGGGAATTGCCATAGGTATACTCCGGTCTGACCAAATCATAATCCTGCTTCTTCAGCCATTCTTTCACCACTTTATTCGGTGCCTGGCTGTCGATATTGATCCAGCCGATATTTTCCTTATAGACCGCCACCAGATCATACAACGTTTTCCTGGAAGGATTATCCGAGACCTCCAGCCGTACTGCCGCTCCCGGAAGGAGCAATTCCCTGCATCTCCCCGTATTTTTCACATGTACCGTCTCCGGTCTGCCCTGCATCTCCACATGGGCAATAAACCGGTTGGGGCGGTCAATAAATTTCCCTTCTACTATTTTTCCATACTTCATTACTACCTCTTCTAGCCGCACTCGCCGCCGCGGATGGACTTTACTAATAACGGTACTTCAAACAATAGCATCACGATCCAGCCGATCATATTCGCCCACGCTAAGCTTTCGAAGTCCATATGCAGCAGGCGGATCATTACAAATACTGCCACCACTCTGCCCAACATATTCATAAAGGTACTGTACAGTGTCACCTTCAGATCGCCGATGCCGCGGAAAAATCCCTGGATTCCGTTGGTCATCCCCGGCAGGATATACATCCAGGAGATCAGGTGCAGATAACTGATTCCGAGAGATACCACCTGTGCATCCCCGTCCTCGGCGAACAAAGTCATGATCTGCGGGGCCAGACCCCAGATCACTGCAAACAAACCGATGGAATAGACCAGCTCGATCAACAATCCTGTCTGAAAGCCTTTCTTCATGCGTTCTTTATGTCCGGCGCCCTTGTTCTGCGCCAGGAAAGTCGTCATGGCATGTCCGATGTTCTGCTGCGGTGTATAGGCGAAATCATCCACGCGGTTCACTGCGGTAAATGCTGCCATAACCGCCACACCCTGCGTATTGACTACTGACTGAATGATGAGCTTGCCCAGCTGTAAGCATACCTGTTGCATGGCACTGGTGCTGCCGTAGCTGACAGTCTTACCAAGCAGGCTCTTATCGAAGACACACCACTTTTTCCCAAGGCATAACAGTGGAATCTTTTTCTTGATATAAATGCCGCACAGTAGGCAGCACAGGCCCTCGCTGCACACTGTGGCAATGGCACTTCCCGCCACGCCCCATCGTAATACCACCACGAAGAACAGATCTCCGAAAATGTTTAAAAAAGCACTGGTTACCAGAAAATATAACGGTGTCTTACTGTCTCCCAGCGCCCGCATGGTGTTCGCCAGGAAATTATAGATAAATGTAAATATCAGTCCCAAGAAAATGATCCGAAGATATACCGCAGCCTCCGGAATTGCAGTCTCCGGTACCCGGATCAGTCGAAGCACCGGTGTCGCCAACAGCAGCATAAGTAATGAAAATACCACAGAAAATCCGCAGCCTGCCAGCATGGTAGTGCTGATCTGCTTCGACAGGGTATCATAATCCTTGGCACCGTACTGGGAGCTCATTAAGACGCTGGCTCCCATACACATTCCGCTGATCAGCAGAATCGCTATATTCATGATCGGCGTGGAAGTTCCCACTGCTGCCAGTGCCTGCTCTCCCACGTATTTTCCTACGATCACGGAGTCCGCCGCGTTGTAGGTCAGCTGAAACAGATTGCCCAGTACCAGTGGTATTGTGAATGATACTAAGGGAAGCAGTATCTTACCCCGGGTCATGTCATGTTTCTCTATCGTACTCATTGCTTATCGCTGTCCCTTCGTTTTTATTTTCGCTAAGGAGGGGCTCTTCTGCTTTTCTATAAGTGTCTCTTCCTGATCTTGTTCTGCTTCTTCCGTGCTGTCCTCTGCTCCGGACACCTCGTTGCCGCTGACAGACACTACGCTGTCCGCATCCGCACTCATCCCGCTGCTCTGTTTCTCATCCATGCTGTCATTGTTTTGTGCCGCCTGCAGATTCCCTGTAACAGCGCCATCCGTGCCTGCCGTCACCTCTGCCACGGCACCTTCCGGCATATCTGCGGCAGTTTCTGCCATTTCCGCTTCTATTGCGGCATTCTCTGCCTGCGCCATTGCAAAATTTTCCGCCGGTGCCGCACTTTCTGCGCCTGTGCTGTATGCTGACTGTGGTGCCGCTGTATCCGCACCGGTGCTGTCTGCCATTTTGGTGCCGCTCATGGTCATATACAGCACTCCCGCCACCACGAAGCAAAGACAGGCTGCCGCAATGCGGGACACATAGTATAGCGGAAATCTGCGTATTTTCCCATTTGCTTTCCGCTTTTCCGCGCCGTTATTCTGTTCACTCCGATGCAATAATTCCTCCTCCACACCGGACAGGGCACGGAACAATTTTTCTTCTTTTTCTCTGTTTTGCTCGCTCATCTTCTCTTCCTCTTACAAGACAATCCCCTGCTGCTCCAGATATTTCTGTAGCTTTTTCCTCGTGCGGAACAGGGATGTCTTCACCGTATTCAGATTCATGCCATAACGCTCTGCGATCTGGGCATACTCCTCCACGAACCAGTACCTTCGTAAAAAAACATTACATTCCTGTTCGGAGAGCGTATGCAGGAAAGCATTGATGCTCCGCTCTAACTCCGCTGCTTCCACAATGCTTTCCGTATCGTGGGCTGCGGGAATACACTCCGCCAGTTCATCCAGCGTGGTATCCATGAGTCCGTTTCCCCGTTTTTTTGCATTCTTTGTCTTCCATCTATCAAACGATAAATTGCGGGTGATTGTTCCCAAAAACAGTTCCAGCCGGTTCGGTTTTTTCGGAGGTATGGCATTCCATGCCCGCATCCACGTATCGTTTAAGCACTCCTCCGTGTCTTCCCTGTCATGTAAAATATGGTAAGCGATGCTGTAACAGTATTTTCCATAGGATTTCTGTGTCTCTGTAATAGCGCGCTCGTCCCGCGCCCAGTAGAGATCCAGTATGGCTGTATCTTCCACAGGTCTCTCCTTTCCAGAAAAGGCACTGCCGCAAATATCTGCAGCAGTGCCCCCATATTCTTCGTGTATCCCGTAATGTCCCCGGCTTCCTAGATCTGGAACTTCTTTGCATTCGCATTGAGCTCGTCTGCGATCACATTCAGCTGTACGGTGGCCTTCCGGCAATCCTCCACGATCTCTGACAGCTGATCCATCGTCGCCGCCGTCTCCTCGGTGCTGGCTGCATTATTCTGGGAGATCTCGGTCAGACTGTCGATCTTGTCCGCTACATCTGTCCGGTATGCTTCGATATGATCCAGCTCTTCGGAGATCACGTTAATCTCACCGACGACATTCTGAACCTCCTGGTTCAGGGTGCTGAAGACATTCAGCGTGGTACCCAGCTTCT
>OGQO01003324.1_pt1 | contig 11237 bp, 9 predicted proteins | sample 1553241 | NCBI WGS metagenome assembly OGQO01 (sample SAMEA2579933, study PRJEB22360) | human gut metagenome | biome: human gut; feature: human-associated habitat; material: faeces | place: Denmark | collected 2008/2010
GGGCTTCCTGACATAGATGCTTCTGAAGAACTGTATCCGCCAACTTCAAAGCCTGCTCGTATTTGCCGGCATAGAGGCTGAGCAATGCCGCCAAGAACGTTGCTGGCCAATGATTGGCTTTTAACAGTTCTGTTGGAACATTCTCTATGCTTCCCATCAGAAAATCATCGCATACTACTGTGTCGAGGAATCTTTTGGCTTGCAGCATTGCTTCCTTGATATCTCCAGCCAGAGCCTTCTTGTTCACCAATAGCAGGTATTGCCTGGCGGCTTCGTCGTAGTCGTTCTGCTTGAGTGCCGCATATACTGCTTTGCCGCTCTCTATCTCGTTGTTTATGAGATGCTCGTCGTTATACCCACTGGCATAAGCAAGAATTTCACGGTTTGTATACGCATACTGCGGTATGACATCTTTGGAGAGGAACAGTCCGTCCAATGTTCTCACTCTGCTCAATGCCACATACAGCTGCCCTGCAGCAAAGAGACCATGGCTAAGGTTCAGCGACATCTTGTCGAATGTCATGCCTTGGCTTTTGTGTATGGTGATAGCCCATGCCAACTTCAGTGGATATTGTGTGAATGTGCCTGTGACATCCTTTTTCAGTTTTTGCGACTTGTGGTCATATTCGAAATCTACAGAATCCCATGAGGTGCAAGGCACGGTGTAGGTGTTGCCGTTGTTGAGACAGACGTGGATCTCGTCTTTCGTGAGTTTCACCACCTTCGCAAGTGTGCCGTTAGCCCATCGCTTAAGCTGGTCGTTGCGGGTGAACATCACTTGTGCGCCAACCTTAAGATGAAGGTTCAGATCCACAGGCAGTCTCTTGTCGTCGAACTTCCCTGAAACGGTTCCCTCGTAGACGAATTCCTCAGTATCAATCTCAGAAAGACACTTGTGGTTTATCTCGCTGGCGGTCTTGTTGAGAGACGTCAGTGTGATGACCATTCCATCCTTGGCTTCAGGCTGCACCACGCGGCGGTTGAGATTCATGATGTTCTCAGGTGTTACCTTGTTCATGCGTACATTTTCAAGGATATGCAGAAATTGCTTGTCGTCATTCTGTCTATACACCTTCTGAAATTCTATCTTCACCATGCGCATGTGTTTTATGGCATTGGCTTTATAGAAGAAAAACTCGTTGGTCTGATAGATGTCGTGCATCAATTCCCATTCTGCTCCCTGTCTCACTATTGGAGGCAGCTGAAACATGTCGCCAACGAAGATTATCTGTTTGCCTCCGAAGGGCAATGTGGTGCGCAGAGTCTTGCGCAGCGTGTAGTCGATGGCATCCACTATGTCGCATCTCACCATTGACACCTCATCGATGATGATGGTGTCGGCATGCAGGAGCGTCAGGATGCGGGCCTCATTCAGTTTTCCACAGGTTCCAGGAGGACATACTTCCATCGGAAGACCGAAGAAGGAATGTATGGTGTCGCCGCCAGCCAAGATTGCGGCGACTCCGGTAGGAGCCAATGTTATAAACTGCTTGTCAACCATCTTCTGAACGTTGCGTAGAAAGGTGGTCTTGCCGGTTCCTGCACGTCCTGTGAGAAAAAAACTGCTGTTGGTGTTGGCAATTAGCTCGTAAGCGAGCATCTGCTGCAGGTTTTGGGGGTCTATCTGTATATTCTCCATATTATTTCTGTTCTATTGCTGGTAATATTTGTGTAAGGCGAGTATTGAAATCTGCATCAAGGAAACTCTTGTAGCATTTGCCAATCAGACTTTTTGCCTGTATCTCGATTTCTGCTGCCGGTACTGATGTGCGTTGTGATTTCAGTATGCCTGCGAGGTAATCCTTGACCATCCTTTCTGATTCCGCGCGTATGAACTCTTCGTTTCTGTGCACCTTGCCATAGTCTCGCTTCTGTATCAGCTCAAGCTTCTTTCCGTTGAAGGCATATATCTCAATGCTGTCAATGTAGGTCCAGTTGTGGTAGAGTCCCACTTTCTCCACTATGACTATGCGGTCGCAGAAACGAATTCCCCGATAGTATCGGTTTCCATTTCCACTTTCATATTCGTTACAGATGAACATCTTCTGTCCATTGTCCCATGCCGGAACGCTGGCTCTCTGATTGCCGAAAGTAGGTAGTATGCTGTCAAACAAGTTTTTGCTTATTGCCTTTGCTAATGAAGCCATGTTTTTTTCCTTTCTTTTAAGGTTTTGTGAATTAGTTCTCGTTTTCTCTCTTTCTGTGAGGGGCAGATCATGCAAGCATTTTACGCTGAGTCTGCTCAATCATCTCTTTTGAGAAAGATAATATCTGATGCTCGCTGATTCGCTGCCCGAGAGCTTTTGCCTGTCCTATGAGGAAGTCTTTTAGCATGAGAATGCTTTGCTCTTTGGCAAAGAACTCAGAGAATACTCTCCAGTTGTATCCTCCCCATGATTTCTGGGCAATGATTCTTGCCTTTTTGCCGTCCCATCCAAACAGTGTTATACCGTTGAGGAAGGTGTGGGTATGTCCTTGGCCGATGTTGTAGTACACTGCAAGACGGTCGGAGATACGGATTGCCTTGTAGTAGGTGTTGCCGGCGGCGCTGGTGTAACCACAGGTCAGAAACACGTTCTTCTCAGGATTGTATGTTAGAGAACTTCCCGAAAGGGCTGGTAATGCCTTGGCGGCAATAAGTGCTATAGCATTCATATGCTTTTAGTTTTTTGTTGTTTTTGACGGAATAGGCCGTCGCCTTTGATGATGAATTTAAGTGAATTTGGAACCATTCCAGCGTGGTTGTCATGCGCACAACTGGTGGTTTCTCAGTTCACTCATGCTTTTGCTTGTGCAGTGGCGGTAGATATGGCTTGAGAAGCGGTCTCTTCTTCTTCCCATCTTGCTGTATGCTTGTTGAGCCTGGCGTTTTTCCACTATGCGGCGAAGAATGCGCTACTGGGCATTATACGACTTAACCTTGTTTTTGCAGCGAAGGTTCAGCAATATGCCGTCGAACAGTTCCTCCTCCATCTGCTTCGTCGCGCGTCTGCAAGACTCCTTTGCTGCAGCCTTCTGGTATCTGATTCCATGGGCAATCTTGTCCCAGTTTTTTGCCACCTTTCGACGAGCATTGGCTTCTGCCTTTCTGCCTCTTGCCCTATTGTTTTTTTTGTGAACCTTGTTGGTAGGCTGCATCATTGTTTCTTTCTTGTCCTTCTTCATAGTCTTGGAGATTTGGGTTTAACATTGCCACCAATCGTTTTGTTGGGTCAGACACCGGGGTGGTTCCGATGATTGACGCTGCAAAGATAGAACGAAATGATGGGTGTGGCAAGGAAAAAGTAAACGGGAATGGTTCCTTCAAATTTGGAACCATTCCCGGTGTTGTAATAGCCCTTCAAAAGCGGACTTTCCACAACAAAACGTGTAAAATTATGAACAATTTCAACGTTGTAATAGCCCCTCAAAACCGGACCTTCCACAACTGAAGATGTAAATCTTATAGGTGAAAAAATGTTGTAATAGTCCCTCAAAACCGGACCTTCCACAACTAAATGTGAATTGTATGAAAAATGTTGTTAGTTGTAATAGTCCCTCAAAATCGAACCTTCCACAACTTGGATGCCATTTAGTAACCCTTTAGAATTGTTGTAATAGTCCCTCAAAATCGAACCTTCCACAACTATAATGACAACAAAGTATACAGATGTATTGTTGTAATAGTCCCTCAAAATCGAACCTTCCACAACCAGATGATTTTGGCTATGAAGCCAAAACAAGTTGTAATAGTCCCTCAAAACTGGACCTTCCACAACAAGTTGCTCAGATGAAACCAGTTGCTAAATGTTGTAATAGTCCCTCAAAACTGGACCTTCCACAACCTAAAACCTATTTCATTCATATTGGTTTTGGTTGTAATAGTCCCTCAAAACTGGACCTTCCACAACGATGCTTTCATGGTACAGGTGAAGAACTTAGTTGTAATAGTCCCTCAAAACTGGACCTTCCACAACACAATTCATAGATTATATTATTTATGAAATGTTGTAATAGTCCCTCAAAACTGGACCTTCCACAACATAAGATGCGTGGCATTCATGCAGAATGCGGTTGTAATAGTCCCTCAAAACTGGACCTTCCACAACCTACAATCGATAACATCCTTATAATCAATGTTTTTAATTGATTTTGTTTTCATAAATGAAATATTTGAGTGTTATGGTAATGCAAAAATAGGATTATTTCATGTTCTGCCCAAATTCGTACTGTTATTTTTCTCCTCCGGTGCCATCATATATCTGATGACACCAGAGGATGAAACTATTTCATGATGGCATATTCTCCAAATGCTTTCTTTATGCTCATGGCAATTTCAGGCAAAGCCCTTATCTCAACAATACCTTTGTCGGGATAGTTGTTGTGGTCGAAAGCATTCCTGATTTTTCGCAATATGTAACTTTGCTCATTATTGATATCCTTGTTGTTTGAGAGAACATCTAAGATGCTCCAGAAATCAACTTTTTCTTTCCTGTCAACTCTCGCTGACAACTCAGGATAAGTGTCGAATGCCCATTTCTCTAAGTTGAATACGATGCTCGATATTTCAGGTCGGCATTGGTCATACTTCTTGAATTCCTCCATAATGTCCTCCTTGGATACAGTGTTGGAGCCAACAAGTTCTAACAGGTTGCCGATTCTCTTGTCGCTTGCCAAGACGAAGAAATCACCATAGTTCTTCAGCTTCATGCCTTCCGATGTTATGGTATATTTCTTGCCGCCCTTTTCAAAAGTGAATGACATAGGCATAATCTCAGACAGGATTCCCTTTTCTGCATCAGGCATAATCTCTTTCAGCTTGAATCTCTCGCCGTCGAAATCCGCCAGTTCCGTCAGAGTCTTCTTAGCCAATAAGAAGAGCAGCGCATCCTGTATCTTGTATCGGCGAATCACCTTCTCGCTCTTTTGGTATTCGTTGCGACTGTTGCTCAAACGCTTGTCTAATATCGTTTCGATTTCTTCAGAAGAGGCATTACGCATCTGTCTGTTTGACCTGATTTTGTTTGAAGCCTGTTTCCTGTATTGTTCAGTCCGGGTTTCACGCTCTTTCCACAGACATTCTCTTTCTTCAACGGATGTGAAGCAGTTCTGCAGCGAACCTTTCCTGTCGTATTCACCCTTCAGCAGGTCCATATAGCGATAGTTGCGCTTCCACTGATAGAATGTCTGGAAATCATCATCCAATACCCGTTTCATGTATTCAGCGATGAGATACGTGATGTTGGCATTGTTGAAATCAATGCCCTCCATCTGCGGCAGCGATTTCAGGTGGCTCTTGATTTCGTTGTCGAACATCTGTCGAGGCAACTCCACCGGCAGGTCTTCATCATAGATTCTGCCGAGAGTCTTCATCGCTGGTGTTTTCCATTTGTTCTGGTCACGTCTGATGAAAGGCACATCCACCCTGTTCCCATTCTTTATCTCTTTGTGGAGCCCGGTGAGATAGAACTTGCGCTCTATAAGATACCTCTCATAGAACTCCACGGCATTGGCAGGGATAGCGCGCGCAAATACCTTATATAGGAAAGGATGAGGCTTTGTTGTGCCTTTGCCGATGAGCCGGGCTTTCTCAAACATCAGCTTGAACTGTTGCTTGGCTTCATAATCGTCGCCACTGTCGTAAACGGCGATGGCAGACTGCATGATGCGATAATTCAGTCCCGTAATCTTGTTTTCGCCGTCATTTACAGAAGGTTGGAACAACACAATGTCTTTGGCGAGGAAATCCGCCAGCTTACCTGTAGAAATCTGTTTGAAACCGCGCTTGCCCATCTTGTTATCGGCAGAACGTATGGATTTGCGGTCGTCTTTAAATCTCTTGATGCGTCGCTCGGTATCGGCAAGCATGTCATCAACGGTAAGCCTGATGAAGGCATCAACATCCTTGCCATGAGCATTCCCGCTGATGAGGTCAATAATCTTCTGGGGCAGATCACTTTCTGCAATGCCGAAAGAGGCTATGTTTTGGACGGTCACCTCTTCTTTTTGCATAGCTTTGAACAATCTCTTGTACCTGTTGTGAACATCGACAATAAGCTTTTCGGTCTTTCCGCTCCCGAACAGGAACATATGAAACGCCATGGCTGGTATTTCAAGAGTGCTCATACGGCAGGATGGAATGGTCTTTACCACATACCTGTCATCCTCAATTACAGGCAACAATGGGGTAGAGTTTTCTTCATCGCTTATGAACATTTCCACCTTGTTGTTCTCCAGTATATAGTGAGTGTAAGTGTCCACGATATATGGATAGTTCGCCGGATTGGCGTCGTCTCTTTTCACATTCTCAAAATCGCGAATGCGGATGCCGCTGTTGCCGAAAGTCCCGTTTTCTTGCTTTCGCATCGTTTCAGCCTCTTCCAATCTTCCGAAACCGTTGAGAGGCTGTTCTATCACCCTCACTCGTGTCTGACCGTCGATGCAGGTCTTGTCGGCTTTGAGCAGATAACGCAGCTTTCCCATGTTGACATGGAAACGGATATGGTCGAACAACTTGCCGTAGTCGATATATTGCAATAGCAATGGCACGAATCTGTCGGAACTACGCTTCATAAGCACCTCGTTGTGGTCATTGGAAATGATTCTGAACCGAGACTGCTTCTCAGCCGAGAGGGTAGTGAACAGTTCGTCCGGACAACGCTTCACCTCATTCAGCATATCCATAGCCACCGACTTGTTGCTCTTTTCCGAGTGGATGCGGTCTTTGGGCAGTTTGATGCTGTTTATGCCAAAAGAACGGATGATGATGCGTCGCTCTTCTGATTGTGCATTGTATGAAGAGAAGATTGGAAGCTTTGTCAGGAAAATGTTGATATACTGCTTGTCGAGGAACAGACAGATAAGCAAGGCTATGCCGACTCCAGATAAGTGGAGTTTCTTTTGTGTGTCGCCGTTGTAGTCTTGTAGACTGAGGAAGAAACCGGTATTTACTTGTGATTTCTTTTTCCCGTATGCGTCTTTGACGAATTTGAATCTTTTGTCCTGTATAAAGGCGAGGTCTTCGGTTTTGTATCCATAACGCTCATTCATGTTTCGCAGGGCTACAGTGTAGTAGTTGTTTATCATTCCGGAAAGAGGCTGCTCAGTACTTGTCAGAAACTCGCAGCCGTCGTTCAGCTTTTCTTCGTAGGTTTTGTAATGGTTGGTTAGGTCGCGATACATTTTCAGCACGCCGAAAGCCCTTTTCAGAACTTCAAAGATGTCGTTGCTGTTCACCTCAACCCTATTCTGTTTGTATTTTCCGTTCGAATACTCTCTTTGGTTTTCAGCCATAATCTTGAGGAAAGGAAAATATGACTGCAGGCGTTCGATGATGAACATAGTCTTTTCCGGCTGTTTGTCGTATCCATTCTTCACATTGTATAAATGGCTCATTACGGGGTGGAACCATAGATTTTCGTTGTTCTCGTTCTGTTCCCCCTCTATGTCGGCCACTTTCTGTATGTGGTCGAGTACGGTCTGTGCGTTCAGCATTGCCATGACAGAGTATGTTCCGAAATACTTCTTCTGGTTTTCCACTAATGCAGGTATATTCATATCGTATGCTTTTTAGTTGGTTAATATTCCGTTCGTTAATACAGGTGCAAAGTTATGATTATGAGTCGTATTCTGCAAGTATTATTATGGCGTGATTGGTTCTTTTGCTTTTGGAACCATTCCCGCTTATGAATCTTTGTCAGTGCTTTCTGTGCCTTTTGCATATAGCCTGTGCATATTCTCTATTCTGTCGGCAAATATCTTGCGTATGTTTTCGGGGCTTACGACTTCGAGGCCGTCGCCCATCTGAAGGATTCTTCCTATAAGTTCATTGTTCAGTTCGACGTGGATGGAGAAATCCCCATAACTGCCGTCTTCGTGTTCTTCAAAGTCAGACAGAATCTTCTGACTATGATGTATGGGTTTTGTTTCAGTGAGCTTATACATATTTATACTATGCGCCCGTATGATAATATCTACAGCCTCATTGCCAGGTATATGACTGACGCCTACCTTGTCCTTGAAGAACTCTTTATAGAAATTGTCGGGTGCAGCTTCGTATTTCACTTTATACAACTCCCGTGGCTTGCCTATGATTCTGTCGATGGCAATATCGAAAGTCCATTCCGGAGTTCTGTCTTCTGCCTTTCCGAAGAGATGCCATCTGCCGTTGTATTCTCTTAAATGCTGCGGATGGAATACCAAATCCATAACTTCCTTCTCTTCGTATGGCTTGTATTTGATGGAGAGCACGGTATGCTTGTTGATATTCTCATATAAAAGAGGCAGCAGGTCAAAGTTTGATAGTATGCGGTCAAGACTTGAAGTCAGAATCTGTTTGCCTTCTTGTCTTTTCTTTTTTATTGCCAGCAGATCCTTGCAGTCCTTAAAGAAATATTCAAGCCATGATGTAGGGAAGAATCCAGCAGAATCTTGGCAGAATTGACAATATTGCTGTATGCTGTTTATAGCCATAGCCTTGCGCATTTCTTCCAAAGGGTTAGGGTCGCTGCCAGTATATCTGAAGCTTTTGTCGCGGTTGCCACCTTTTGACTCGATGCAGTCTGTGCCCATTTTGTCGGTCAGTGCAGTCTTCAACTCGTTGAATGCCTTTTTCAGTTGGGTATAATTGTCGCATTTCGTAACACTATATGGAAGGTCATTTGCGGATTTCAGATTGAGATATTCTGCCATTACATCGGCATTGGTAAACCATTCCTTTTTCATCAGGTGTTTATATATAATGTTTACGAATTGGGCCTTGCAGCTTTCTCCGAAAAATATATTGGGATTTTCCATAGTTGTAAGTTTCTTGTTATTGATTTAATGTATTATGCAAATACTTTGCAAGCGAGTGCAAAGAGAGTTTTACTCTCAATTTGCCGAGTGCCGCTAAGTATTATGCAAATATATCATTTATCTCTAACAAATACAAGTTGCATCGGTAGAAATATTATATATGTTACACAATAAAACGAACATAGGGTTCGTTTTGCAGATGTAACTTTGCACCATCAAAATATAAAGACTATGCCCAAAAATAAAAATGCAATGACTCGATTTAAGATACTTGACGAACTGCTTAGTTGTCGGTATCATAACTATTCGCTTGATGATTTGACGGAAGAAGTCAACAAGCGGCTTGCCGAATTGTATCCCGATACAGATGGTGTCGGTCGTCGGACTATAGAGAAGGATATTCGCTATTTGGAATATGAGGGCCCTTTCTTGGTGGAGATAGAACGTTACACCGTTCCTGGATATAATCGTGAAAAGCAGAAGTCATATAACAAGCGATGTCTCAGATATACGATGCCATCATTCTCAATCTTCAAAAAAGATTTGAGTGATGACGAAGAATACCTGTTGAAAGAAGCACTTTCATTGCTTGGACAGTTCGAAGGACTTCCCAATTTAGATGCTTTGGAAGGGTTAAGACTCGGATTGGGTGTAAGAAAGAATGAAAGGAGAATTATATCTTTAACAAAAAATCCTTTGGAGAATTCCAATTTGCTTGGTGAACTTTTTACCATTATTTCACATCGACAGGTCGTGGAATTGCATTATCATAAGTTTTTCTCACCGCATACTGGGTTGGCTGTCAATATACATCCGTATCTTTTGAAAGAATACAACCGCCGTTGGTTTCTGTTTGCAGCAGCCGAATCAGATGGGAAACTACTTTGTTTCAGTCTTGACAGAATTGACAATGTGGTTCCGTTGCTTTCGCATAAATATATAGATTATGATGGCGAAATAAGTGAAATCTTTGATGATATAATAGGTGTGACGATAAGCGAGGAAAGTCCTGTGTACAATATAGTTTTCTGGGTTAGTGATGTCTCAAAAGATTATGTTGCAACAAAACCTATTCACGATTCACAAATAAACATAAGCGGAAGTGAAGAAATGAAATTAAGGGAAATGTACCCGACACTTTCTAATGGAAGATTCTTTAGCATAGATTGCAAGGAGAATTATGAACTTATTCGTGAATTGACAAGTTTTGGAAAGGAACTTGTGGTTCTTTCGCCAGCCATAATACGGGAGAAAATAGAAAACAGAATAAAAGAGATGGTTGATAATTACAGATCTTTGAAAATGCGAACTTAGAATTCGTACTATACATTTAACTTTGCATCACAAAACGTAAAATGATATAATATGGAAAAGAAAGAAATGTTGCAAGTTCATAAATATACTAAGATTCTAGTGCCAGCATCTTCATATAATATGCAGGATGACAAAAGGCTTCTTATTCCTTTTACAAGTGGTGATGAAATTGGCTTTGTAGACAAGGAAGGTGTCATTGTTGTAAAACCGCAATTCACTATGTACTATGGTGATTGTTATGATGAAAGCGACAATATAAGGGTGGCTGTTGATTACCTCTATGGATTTCCTCGCAGTGGGGGTAGGGTGGCTACGTATAAGCGTCCGATGTATGGGCTTATTAATTTTAAAGGCGAAACTATCTTTGAACCGTCATTTTTTAGTTTGATACCAGCTATTGGAAACAAGAAACTATATACTGTCCAAGACAAGAATCTTGGATATGCTGTTTTAAACATAGATGGTACAGAAGTCGTACCCTATGGTAAATACAGTTATATTGACGGATTTGATAAAGGTCTTGCAAGGGTGAAAATTGGAAACGTGACAAATGGGCAAAAAAACAATGGAAACAAATGGGGATTGATAAATGAAAATGGCGATGAGGTTCTCCCTATTGAATATGATGATATGTGGTCGTTTTATGGAAAGAATCGTGCTACAGTCAGGGTCGTAAAGGGAGATGTTGCCCAAAATATCGTTCTTTCAGAAATATTAGGTGTGGTTGAAGACCAAGAAAGCGGCAGTCTCTCGGATAATTATTACGCCGATGATTACGGTTCCAGTTATGGTGAATACGCTGGTTCGTATGCCCAAGATGTGGAAGGATATAGTGATGATGTAATAGACGATGCCTTTGATGGTGATCCTGATGCTTATTGGAATATTGATTAGTAACAATGCAAATTATATATAGATACGACCAAAGAGTTCGCAACAATGTATTAACTTTGCATCAGAAAATAAAAAGAGGTCTTTGACATTCGGAGCGACAGATATAAATTTGAAAACGTCTTGCGGGCGAAAGCCCTGTCTCTTTGGAGACAGATTCGCATGATGTCTCATCGTCTTTACGGCCGGTGGGATAATGTTACTTTGTGTGGTGATAAATGTACTAACGTATGTTAATCAAAATCGTAATCATCTGG